>CERS01019228.1_pt1 | contig 10940 bp, 9 predicted proteins | sample 356251 | NCBI WGS metagenome assembly CERS01 (sample SAMEA2621020, study PRJEB7988) | marine metagenome | isolation source: saline water (ENVO:00002010), including
TTTTTTATTTCATTAGAATATTGAACTATTTTCTTAATTTCTTTATGATCTCCACCTATAGATGATAGGATTGGTTCTATTAACAAAATTGGATCATATCTAATCGGATCAAATGTATAAAAAGCCGATGGTGGTATATATTCGCCCATTTTTAAAACCCCAATTTTTTACAACTTACCCAGTCTTCTCAGTCTGAGTTCGAATTCATCTAATTCTTCTTCATCTTCTATTTTTTCTTCTTTATTTTCGACTGTTTCCATTATTTCTTCAGTCACATTCTCAATAATATCGACAGCCTCTTGATCCGTTTTCTCTTTCTGCTCTGCTACGTTACTTATTGTATTCTTCTTATTTGATAAATGCTGTTTTATTGCTTTCTCAGTCATTTCCATCATTTCTTTTCTTTCCCTATGATTTTTCACTAACCAAGCTAATGCTATAGAAACTCCGATTACCAAAGCTGCTGCTGCTATCCCTGTCTCTAAATCTTCGATTCCATCATTTTCATCCGATCCTTCTGTCAAAATTATTCTCTGTTCATTATCTGTTGAGTCTGATTCAATATCCCATGGGAATGCACAACTAAATTGTACTATCAATTCATCTCCATCAGGAATATTATTCGGACGATCTATTTTAGGTAAGAAATAGACAGCCGAGGGGTCCATAATATGTTTTTCATTATATCCTTGTGAGGGTATTCTTACTTCAAGTAAGCAATCTGCGTTAGTAAGAAGATTTTGATTTTCTCTAATAGTTGTGATTTGAACTTGCTGATTACTTCCAGTCCCTACCAGTTCAATTCCTGTTAGGCCTATATTCCAATCACTTCTCCGGATTTCAAATTCTTTTTCTGTACTAATGAACTCTATGCCTCTGGAGTCCAGAGCCCTCAAAATCAGACTTCTTTTTCCTGGTTCTGGATTCCAATTAGTAGCAGTTAGATTCAATCTTTCTAGAGAAGCGTTATGCTCCAATGTATTTGAGTAAGAGTCTAGAAGTTTTCCATTATCATCAATTAACATCAAGGTGTAGTCAAAATTTCCAGTTCCATTGAAAATACTACAATATGCAGTAATGTCGCCCTGTTGTCCTAATAAGAAACAATTACCTTCTCTGCTAACCTCCTCAGAAATGTAAGAAGAATAAACTAATCCTTCATTTGAATCAATGGTTATTTCTCCATCTTGGACAGACTGAGAGGCTAACCATAACCAACCACCACTGCCCTCCCAGTTCAGTAATCCTTGACTTCCATCAATAACAGAAGATTCAGAATCTGTTCCATGAATCTTTAACAGAGTATTATCGCCACTAATCATTGTAATAATGGGGGACATTGCCCAAGAATAATTTTGTTTTACAGTATCTAGTAATATTTCATCAACATTGCCTAAATCATCAATAGCTTCTATTTTTATTGTGTACGTACTTCCATCCCAATTTGAATCTGGTATCAATTCAATAGGAAGTCCTTTTAGTTCTCCAACTGCTAATACAGTAGTTGTTTCACCTGTTACTTCCCATCCAGATGGTAAACTTCTAACATTAATTGTAATAGTAGTTGGAGCATTTCCTTCATTGAGTAATGTTGCATGAGGAAAACCTCCATGTTCTGAAACAACCCATGGTCCTTGACCTGATAAATCAAATTGGTGAATTACAGCAACTCTTAACGGAACTATAGTTTCAGATAACGAGTTGCCTTCTCTAAGTCTGATATGTAGCTCAACAGTTTTACCATGTTGGGCATTTTCTGGGGGTGTGATATTCAATGTCATGAATGCACTTTCTCCCGGAGATAAAACTGGCAATTCTTCTGGTGTCTCAACTATCCAGTCATTTGAACCATTCACATATACATTTGAATATGCATTTGATGGCGAATTGCCCAATTGCATTATCTCGATATCAATTGATGAACCCCCTGGATCAATTTCTAAATCAACTTGACTTGAAATCGCCCTCCATTCCTTGATATGAGGTACTTCTACATCGAAGATTATTGTATCTACAATCTCTCCTCTAGCGTTAGCATTTACCGTAATTTGCATTATTGTTCCATTCCAAGCACCATTAGGCACCGACCAAGATACAGAAGGATTTCCAGTTTCATTAACTCCAACACCTTGAATTGCCGTCCCAGAAGCATTCCATCCTCGTGAATCATCAGAACCCGAATATATGATATTGATTGATGTTTCAAGAGAAATATCGTCTTCTAGATTTCCAATATTCTTAGCATTCAAGATCACTTCTCCTAACTCTCCTGGAGATGTTATTATAGTGCTATTTCTGAGATTAATCCCTAGGTACTCCCCATTTATCTCCCACCTATGGTCTTGTTTCGCTGAGAGTGAAATAATTTCCGAATCTTCTACACTTTGATTTCCCTGAGATGTCATGATAATCAGAATTTCGATTTCTGTATTTGCCGGAGTATTCTCTGGTAGGCTAACTATTACTGGGATTGTTTGAAGACTTCCAGGACCCAACGACACTGTACTGCTAGTAAATGAAACTGTTACTTCAAATTCTTCCTCATTATTGAGGTTTGTAACTAGTTCTGAACTTAATATGAAAGTATCGAATCCATTTCCTGGATTCTCTAACTTTATCATAACTAGAACATCTTCCTCAACTTCAACTTCATATGGTTGTTCTATTGGAGAAGTAATTGTCAAATCAGCTCGATAAATTTGTAATACTTCGAGTGAGAATTGTAAGATATGATCTGTTGATTGACTACTTTGTTCAATGAATGTATGGTATGATGGAGGAGCATCATTAGGTAAATTCAATATTATTGTTCCATAGACTCTTGATGACCCTGATCTAGTAAGAATTAGTAATTCATCAACTATTTCTAAATCGCCGGTCGTACTCCAAGACCATCCTGGAATCACTAATCCTGCATCATTCATAGACCATTCAAGTTGATTCTCCCCAACAGGCATGTCTGCTGAAATATCCCATGACAATGTCCTGCCGGGAACGGTTCTCTGATGTACATCTGTGGTCACGCCAGTAGCGGTGAATGAGATATCGATTGTTTGACATATATTCTCGCTAACACACATTTCTAGAGGTGTACTAACTGAATCTCCCAAATTTGCATTACTAGGTACATCCAGTCTTGCAGTGACATAAATTATCTCATCTGGTTCTAGAGTTAGAGCAGGAATTTGATTTCCTTCTAAATCATATAATTTCAGATCATTACCCCATGAAGTTGTATCCCAAGACATAATAATTTGATTTTCCAATGCATTTCCTAAATTATGAATTAGTATCCATGCCTCTGCGTATTCTCCAGTTAGACCATATCCATGAGTATTTGCAGTCCCATCGGGCCCTCTAATTGAGAGACCTCTAGTTCTATTTGCTTCCACCGCTGCTAGTGCAGAGATTGAAACATTGTTATCGTCATCTAAAGTTAATGTTAGGGTCAAGTAACCCGAGTCAGAACCTAATGCATCACTCGGTGCAAATATTCTCAGATTCGGACTCCATATTTGCCCAACTCCTATCTGAATTGAATCTAAGCCATCAGTAGTTTCATCGCTCCACGTCCATCCTTCCGGTAGATTTGTGTCGTCTACGGATAGGCTCCATATTCCTGCTAACCTACCTGTAGAACGAATATTTGGAGTAAATAGTGAGTTTTCACCGGGTGTGACAACGGTTGGTTCAGTGGGGATCTCAAAACTAGCATTATATGGATTAACTATGCTCAATGTCGTAATATGAATATCATTATCGTATCTAGATTGTGTAATGTTCCTGTAAGGGTCTAAAACTAGTTTGAATTCATGTTCACCTAGATTTCCTGACCATTCTACAGTAAATGTAGATAGAGAACCTGAACCTGTTGGATCAACAGGTTGCATATTCCCAAATCTTTCTTGAGCTATGATCTGATTATCAGCATATAAGATAACATCTGAATCCTCATCAGTTTCTGCGGTACCTGCATTTTCAAAAGATACTGTGATAGTTACCATTTCTCCTGGGTCTGGAGCAACTGGGCTGAACTCTATGCTTCTTCCATCCAATTGAGGCCTTATATCAGCTACTTGATTTGAAATGACGGTATCTCCAAGAATTAAATCTAAAGTTGCATCTCCATCAATATCTGCTAATGATGGTGATGCCCAAAGTCTATGGTTAATTGCAATTGGTTCACTCCAGAAAGAGTTTATTCCAGCCATAGTTCCTAATTCTCCATCATAAGCCCTTAATTCTCTACCATATGGCACAATTAATTCTGGTTCGTCAGAGTCATCTATATTCATCCAAATAGGTGAAGAAACTGCAATTCCGTCATTCGGCGCTCCTTGTGGTTCAAGAATTTCTTTACTCCATGCTTCTTGAGGATTGGTTCCGTCAGTGTCATCATGACATCCTGCGAAACCATCTCTATTCGTGTTCCAACTGTTAGTAGTCCAAGTAATCCAACAAACTCTGTCATGATCTCCGTCTTCATCAGTATCAATAACTATAGGTGCAGAATCCGCATAACCGTTTGAGGCCTCAAAATCCCAAATTTTTGTACCATCGCTAATTTCAATACCGTAATATTCAGCACCATATGCTGCACTACTACCGTCAAAATCAGATGGTATTGTAACCACCATCTCCATAGCGTCATCAGAATCTAAATTTGCAATCACAGGTCCTGGAAGCCTAATGTGAGGTACATTGGAATCAAAATTATTTAGATTTTCCAATGATTTCCCATCCCAATTTGAGTCACCATCCGCTGCATCAAGTTTCCACAGCCACATTGCACTTGTAGAACTCTGAACAGAAGTTAAAATCACGAAAGCAGTATTTTCATCAGTTTGTACAAATGTTGGATCTGATGGATGTGTTCCTTTATCCAATGTTTTCTCCCATATGGAGGTTGCAGAAGTCCCGGTGATATCTAATGCTAAGATTACTGGTTCTTCAGAATTTTTCTCAATTAATGAAAGTACTAATTCCGCTGTTCCATCCAAGTCTAGATCTGCAAGTAGAGGCTGGGCAGTAGGCTTGTGTCCGCCATACGCATTACTGACGTAAGGGCCATCAGTACTTCCAATCATTAACGTAGAATCTGAGTATGTCCACAATAATTCAGTGACATGACTACCTCCTGGTGACCAACCGGTTACTGAACAAACTAATTCAGGAGAATAACCTTTGACATAGAATGTTCCACTTAAATCAAAGGAAACAAGAATTTCTTGCTTCCCATCATAGTCTAAATCTACAACTACTGGAGATGCCTTAATTTCATCAGTTTCTCCTAGGTCAACTTCCCAGGCAAGATCTGCATCTTCTCCTTCTATTATTCTAAGGAAACTATGCAAGCTTCCTCCAACATCTTCTGTTTGTATGATTACAGTGAATAATGAGTCTCCTCCACATCTTTCATCAGAATCTTCGTCGGATACAATTGATTCAGATAGGTCAGCAATTGGAGTAGCAAACGCATCTGTAGAATAAATATAATTGCTATATTGCCAGTTGATTACAGGGTCTACTATCGACTGTAATTCTGTAATATTATCTGGAGCACCCAATCCTGCTCCTCCATCAGGTCCATGATTGGGCGGAGTGGATTCTCTACCAGAAGTTCTACCTGGCTGGGGCCAAGGTTGCCCACCATCTACCCATAACGAATCAGAATCAGAAGAAGATGAGTTAATTCTTTTTTCTTTAATTTCATCACTATAGTCTCCATAATTTGATAATAATCCTGAATGAGGCATTAGCACTAATAGAGATGTCATTACCAAACAAATAGTAACTTTGTTTAATTGATTTGACATAGTGAACCCTCGCATCAGGGTCTAAATGGGGTTCAATACCCACTTGAACATTCGCACTAAACTATCATCCAGACCTACGGTCTGTGGGGTAAATCTGATTTTCCGAAGTCATTTTTCATCCGTTGCGCTTATACAGGGGTGGTAAGTCGGCGACTCAACGGACTTCTCCTCTGGAGGCTTTGCCGATGAGGGACGGGGGGTCTTTCTGCCTTCCTCCGACAAACCTCGGAGCAGTCCGTTAAATGGAGGAAAAAACATGTACAGCATAGTTACCCGCGAAGATACAATAAGAATACCTGCAGAATATATTCGTGCAGGGCGTAACCTAGTTGACCATATCGATGAGTTGGCAAATGATGCATTTGAAGGTCGCTTCGATCCAGATGAAAATTATACAGTTTTAACATTCGATCATGAACCTTTGGGTCGCGGAAAAATTATCCATGGAGATGGTGCGATATATCAACGAGTTAAGTTCAAGGCTCTTCTTTTTAACATGGAAAATAATGAAGTTGTAGATGGATATGCATCTGAGATTTCAGAATATGGTGCATTCGTAAGAATAGGCCCTATGGAGGCTTTATTGCATAAATCACAGATTCTTGATGAGCCAATAAATGTTAATTTAGGAGTCAAGAGAATTGAAGGTTCATCCAGTGGAAAATATCTAGAAGAGGGTTCTTACATACGCTCTCGTGTAGTTTCCAAAGCGATTAATCAGAACGATCCAAGAGCTAGTAAAATTGGTTTGAATTGTAAAATGGATGGACTTGGTGCATATTCGTGGATACAGGAGCAGGATTAAGATGGCTAAGCAACCATTTGCCTGCGGGGAATGTAATCGCATTCTCCCCGAACCAGAAAATAAAAAAGATCCAGTTAATTGTAAATGGTGCCCTAATGCTCCTGTAACCACTGACTGGCAGGGTTATGTGATAATTCTTAATCCTAAAAGATCTGAAGTTGCTAAAAGGCTGAATATAGATGATCCTGGCGCTTATGCTTTGAAGGTAAACATTAGATAAAGGAGGGAAAATATATGCAAATAATAGACAGAAAAGAAAATCCACTACTCGGAAGGGTTGAATTAACATTTGAATGGAATCATGCAAACCTTCCAACACCTACTCTATCGGAAATGATTACGGCAGCAGCTAAGGCGGAACCTGGATCGAAAAAGGAATTAGTTTTTGTAAAGAATGTTAATACTAGATATGGAATGCCATTAACCACTGGAATTGCTTTAATTTATGATTCAGAAGAGTCGGCCTCATTAGAACCAAAATTTATTGTCGAAAGGCATGAAAAGACTCGTGCAGTAAAAGAAACAGGAGGCGATGAATAATGGCAGAAGGACCTAATCCAAAGTCTAAGTGGTCAAAATACAAGATCAATGGCGACAAACTAGAACGGGCGGAGTTTTGTCCTGAGCCTGGTTGTGGCCCAGGTGTATTCTTGGCAATCCATGAAGATCGCAAATCCTGCGGCAAATGTGGTTATAATTCAAATGATGAAGAAGAGTAATTAAATTCTAATTTTTTCCCATTTCCCATCATTTGTTAGAACATTATCTCCAATAATACCAACGCCAATGTTTTCTCTAGATTTAATAGACAATTCGCCATTTTTATCCAGTTTTCCATCGTGCCTCCATCCAGTCCATATCCAATCTCCTTCGATATTTTTCACATCATAAACTGGCCCTAAAATCTTATAAATTTTTGGCGCTTCAGTCAATGAAGATAGAGTTGCGAAATATTTTCCGTTTAATTTAATGAACCACCCACATCCTTTCTCATATTGGAATCCTGTAATTATTTCTGGCATTCTCAAGACTCCTTTCTGGATTATAGTTGAATTTTGATCCATAATTGCGAATCCACCGGCTCTTGAAATTAATACAATTCCTTCTTCTGTTTCTATAAATCCAACTATTTCATCAAATGAATTTATTTTTTCTATTTCTTTCCATTTAGGGATCTCAGCTCTCCATATTTCATTTGATTCATTATCAATTCTGTAAATCCCTTTATTGATACTAGAAAAACAAATTGAATTATCAATTTTTGATAGTGCAGTTGGCTCTGAATCTAATATCTGTGACCAATTGCTAGATGAGGGATGTAAAAGAAAATCTGCTTTTCTATTCCTTAAAATTGCTTTTGTTTCACCATTTAACCATTCTTCATTTAAGTCAAATGCAGCCATTCTTGCCTGCCTGAGTTCTCTTTCTACCCAAACTCCAATCCATTTATCATCGACTATCGTACTTGATGTAATTGTAGCAGGAAATGGTTGACTAACCTCTCCAATAGGATTTAGTTTTTCATCAACTTTCAGTAATTGTCCTGAGACTCCAGAAATAACATGTACTTTCTCACCAGAGTCTATTTTTATGGGAGCAAAACCTGTTCCGGAATCTACCATGTTAACTCGTCTAAACTCCAGTGTTTCAAGGTGTGGTTCAGAGGATTGAAAATTAAACTCTCCTTGGGACGCCCATGGGAGTGCTAATTTTGGCTTCTAAATCTGATTCAGCATCAATGACATTGTACGATGCTATGTTGCGATTAGATGGCTGGGGTGAGACTCTTTCTTCATCAGTAGGTGATTATTTTATACATAAATGTGGTAGAGTTTATCTATTAGTTATTGATCAAATTCATATAAGAGCAAATGATATAGATTCCACCTTTAAAAAAAGTACGAATCTTCCTGTTGATGACGTACTTATTTTATCTAGACATGTTTCAAGTTCAAATACTCCAGCAATGACTTTGCATGCGATAGGCATTCCAGGTGCCTTGCCATATGGTCAGGAAGGTAAATCTGGAGGTAAAAATGGAACTTTGGTGCCACCAAGCAGATATTTTGCATCACTTTTCAGGAGAATGAACAATTTGGCTAGAGAAAGAAATTTACATCATGATTTTGATTTAACTATGGAGACCACCCATCATGGACCAATACTAAAAACACCTACTTTGTATATTGAGATAGGTTCTACTGAAAATGAGTGGAACAGAAATGACGTTGCGGAATGTTGGGCGGAAGTGATCTCTGATGTTTTAGGAATGTTTGATAGTAAATCAAAATTTTTTAATTCTAATTTGGAGGTGATGATTGGTTTTGGGGGTGGTCACTATGCTCCAAGACATAAAGCAGTTATTATTGATTCAGAAATTAATTTAGGACATTTGATAGCAAATTATTCCCTAATATTCGATCAAAAATCTAAATCTGAGAATCCTTCCGGAACATGGTCAGATTGTATCGAAAAAACTGTTGAATCAACAAGAATTTCTTTCCCTAATAGTAAGATTTTTGCTCACCTAGATAGAAAGTCATTCAAGGGTTGGGAACGTTCAGTAATTATTCAAAAATTGGATGAATTAGGTATAGAAGTTAGGCGTGGTAAGCAAATCTCTCAAAGAGAATAATCAAATCTTTAATTCTCTTCGACAGTATATGGGAGTGATTGGGAAAATCATTGTTAGTTTGATGCCGTTTGCTCCGAAGTTTTTGGTTAAGCGTATAGCGGGACGTTATGTTGCGGGATCAGAACTAGAATCAGCAATTGATTTAATGAAGGGTATGTCTAAAGAAAATACTTGTTTTACAATTGATGTCTTAGGAGAAGAAATTAATGATCTTGAAGAAGCAAGGTATTTTGTTGATGAATATTCTAGAGTTCTGGATTCAATAGTATCTAATCAAATTGATGCGCATATTTCTTTGAAACCCACAGCTTTTGGATTATTAATTGATAAAAATGCGGCATTATCAAATATAGAAGAGATTCTTAAAAAGGCAGCGCTGAATGATATCTTTGTTCGATTAGATATGGAAGATCATAGAGTGACACAAGAAACCATTGATGTGGTTTTGGAAATGCAAGAAAAGGGTTTTCAGAACATAGGAACTGTGCTACAAGGTAGATTATTCAGAACCAAAGAGGATATATTCGCAGTTTCACAGAAATTAGGGCCACTAGCTGATTTTAGAATTTGCAAAGGAATATATCTAGAATCAGAAGAAATTTCTTATACGAAATATCAAGATATAGTAGATTCAACAAATGAATGTATCGATTTGATGTTAGAAAAGGGATGTTACACTGCTGTAGCCTCACATGATATTCCCATAATTAATCACAGTTTGGAAAAATTGGAAAAAATGAATATATCTGTAAACCACGATTCTAGAAATAATTCCTCTTCTACCAGAGTTGGAAAGGGGCCAGGATATGAATTCCAATTCCTTCTCGGTGTCAGAGGTAATCTTAGAAGAAAATTAGCATCAGAAGGGCACTTAACTAGAGTTTACGTTCCATATGGTACGAAATGGTATGAGTATGGTGTTAGAAGAATCCGAGAAAATCCAGATATTGCTTGGCATGTAACTAAAACCATAATTATGCCTTGGACTAATAGAAAGTAATCTTATTATTTATCGGTCATCATCTGGAACATGTAGATAGATTCTTCTAATTTCACTAGCGATTCTTTTCCCATTGAGAGTTCTACCTTTACCGGTATGGAGTGCTCTAATCCTCCATCTTCTACCGTTCATCTGCATAATTGCGCCACAAGAGAAAATCCTATCAGGGTCACATTCTATACTGCTAGGGACGCTAATCTCACCCTCAGTCATTGTTACAGGAACTATTGTCCTATCTACCCTAACTGCCCACATTGCAGATATATCAGCTGCATTAAGATTCTTACATTCTCTAGATGTAGAATCTTCTATTCTTGTTATTCTGTAAGTTTGCTCATTATGTTGAAAATAATCATATTTGTTAATTTCTTCGTCTTCATCTGCTTCTATTAATGCCAGCTCACTGTCCATTCTATCTGACAATGTCGTTTTAATCAAAACAGACTTAGGTGGTCTTAATTGTAAGTTATGGACATTGCTACAAATCAAACATCTGACTAACAGATCTTCTCCGTCTCCTTTTACATTCCTTTTGAGAATTTCATGTTCAGTCATTTTTGTACATTCAGGACATACTGCAGCATCAAATACTTCTTCATCGATGCCAGTATCTTCCATGTACCTTCGAGATGACTTTCTTTATTGAAGCCATCCTTGCATGGGATGGTTGAAATTGAAGTTAAT
>CERS01068862.1_pt1 | contig 10926 bp, 10 predicted proteins | sample 356251 | NCBI WGS metagenome assembly CERS01 (sample SAMEA2621020, study PRJEB7988) | marine metagenome | isolation source: saline water (ENVO:00002010), including
GGTACTGGAATGATGTGGTTCTTAGCTTACAAAATGGAGATGTCTACTATTCCTAAGAAATCGGTAAGTTCTCTAGTAGAGGATATTGGAGACACTGCGAGAGGATAAATAGTAAATTTATCTAAAAATATTCAAGAAGGGCGGGAATTCTCGCCCTTCTTTTTTTTTGACATAATTCAAATATAAAAATATAAATTTTCATATGAATTCTATAAAAATTTCGCCTTCAATTTTATCAGCGGACTTCAGTAAGTTAGGTAATGAAATTCAAAATTTAGAAAAAGCAAAAGCAGACTTGATACACATAGATGTAATGGATGGTCATTTTGTTCCAAATATTACAATCGGACCAGAAGTAATAAGTAAATTGAGGAAATATACATCGCTACCATTTGACGTTCATTTAATGATATCACCAGTTCACGATTTTATAAAAAACTTTGCTGATGCTGGCGCAGACATAATAACTATACATCCTGAAGCCACAAATGATTTAGCAAGCTCTATAAAAAAAATTAAATCCTTAAACAAAAAAGCAGGTGTATCATTAAATCCAGAAACTCCTGTCGAAAAAGTTTTACCAGTTTTAAAACAAATTGATTTAGTTTTAATTATGAGTGTAAATCCGGGTTTTGGTGGCCAGAAATTTATGGAAAATACCCTAGAAAAAGTTAAAATTTTAAGGAAAGAAATTGACCAAACTAATTTGAAAACTTTAATAGAAATTGATGGTGGTATAAATTTTGAGAACGCAACAATGGCTAAGAAAGCAGGAGTGGACATATTAGTTTCAGGTACAACAATTTTTAAGGAAAACGGGGGGAACTTAAAAAAAAATATAGAATTATTAAGAACAGGATGAAATGCAAAAGCTAAAAAGTATCAAATTATACTTTTTTTCTATTCTTAGGTTATTTTTTTTAAGTTTTAGAAATTTTTATTTTAAAAGTAAATTTTATAATAAAAAATTAATTACATTTTACCCAGATAGAATATTTTATAATCCCAGCTCATACTTGTCTGCATCGCTTATAACAATAGGAAAGGATTTTTATAAAATAAATGATGTTGCTCCTAATTTGCTTTGGAAAATAAATGCAAAAGAAAGACAAAAATTTGAAGGATTGCACAGTTTTTTATGGTTAACAAAATTAGATAGAAAAAATAGTAAAGCATTAACTAAGAATATAATAGAAAGTTGGATTAAAAATTTTTTTAATTACGATCCAAATACATGGAAAATGGAAATTGTAGCTAAAAGAATAATTGCCTGGTCATCCAATACTGATATAACCTTGGAAAACTCTGATAAAGATTATAAAGAAAAGTTTTTTTCAAGTATTATTAAACAATCTAATTTTCTCTTAAAAAATTTAAATAACGTTTTTTACTATCCAGATAAGATTGCATGTTGTGCTGCGATAATATTATCTGGAATGATATTTAAAGAAAATAATGTAAATTACAAACTAGGTTTAAAAGAGTTAGAAAAAAATATTAAAATTTTTTTCGATAATGATGGTTTTCCAAAATCTAGAAATCCTGAAGAAGTATACATTTGCATTAAATATTTAATTTTAGTCAGAGAATGGTTTAGAGAAGCCCAAAAACCTATTCCAGATTTTTTAAATGAAATTATAAGTAAATGCGGTAATTGCTATTCTATTTTATCGTGTTCAAATAAACAGTTTCCATTATTTAATGGTGCGACAGAAATTAATCATAAAGATTATGATATTTTTTTAAAAAACCTAAAATATAAATTCAATAGCAAAAAATATGAAATAGCGAATTTAGTTAAAATTAAAAAAAAAAAATTCGAACTATTTGTTGATTGTGGAAATCCACCATCAAACAATTTCGCAAGATATTATCAGGCTGGCTGTTTGGCTTTTGAGCTTATTTCTAATAAACAAAAAGTAATATGTAATACAGGTTACGGTAAGTATTTTTCATCTAAAATTAATGCTTTAAGTAGATCTACAGCAGCACATTCTACTCTTTATTTAAATAATATGTCTTCGTGTTCATTTCAAAATAATAAATTTATAAACGAAGTATATGGTAATTCGTTAATCCAAAAACATAAAATAGTTAGCAAAGATTATACGGAAGACAAAAATTTCTATAAAATATCTGCATCTCACAACGGGTATGAAAAGAAATTAGGTCATATACATTCTAGATCAATAAAAGTAATGAAAAATAATGATAAAATTTTTGGTACAGATGAATTAAAGAAAACTAAAAATTATACAAATTCTATATTTTATTTTGTAAGATTTCACATATATCCAAATACAAAAATTGTTAAAACCAAAGCTGGAAACTCAATATTAATTAGTTTATCTAATGGAGAAGGATGGTTACTAAAGAGTTCTACTAATAATTTTGAAATAGAAAGAAATATTTTTTTAGGCAACAAAAATAAAATTATTAATAGTGAATCCGTCTTTATATCTGGAAAGATTTTAAAGGAATTAGTTTTGATTGAATGGGAAATTGAGAGAGTAAGTTAAAATGAATATAAAAAGAATTAAAAGAGCAATTATTTCAGTTTCGGACAAGTCTAACCTAAAACTCATTCTACCTATATTAAAAAAATTTAAAATAGAAATAATTAGCTCGGGTGGTACATATAATAAAATTAAAAGTTTAAATTATAATTGTATTAAAATATCGAACTATACAAATTTTTCAGAAATATTGAGTGGTCGTGTTAAAACTTTACATCCAAAAATTCATGCAGGAATTTTAAATATTAGAAAAAATAAAAAGCACCAAAAAGAAATGAATAAATTTAATATACCTAATATCGACTTGGTAATTGTTGATTTGTATCCCTTTGAAGAAAAACTTAAGCAAAAAATTCAATTTAATAAGTTGATAGAATATATTGATGTTGGAGGTTCTACTCTGATCAGAGCTGCTGCAAAAAATTTTAACGATGTTACTATAATTTCTAACGTAAAAGATTATTCCAAGCTTATTAAAGAGCTTAAAAACTATAAAGGATCAACTTCATTTGAATTTAGAAAATTAATGTCTACTAAGGCATTTAATTTAACATCATATTATGACTCTATAATTTCAAATTGGTTAAATAATGAATCTAATATTAAATTTCCAGAAAAGATAACTATACCTGGTAAATTAATAGAAAATTTACGTTACGGAGAAAATCCACACCAACAAGGTAGTTTATATGGAATAAACTATAATATAGGTTTAAAAAAACTTAATGGCAAATCTCTCAGCTATAACAATTATAATGATATTTACTATTCATTGAAGATTTTAGACACCTTTAAGAAAAATGAGGGTGCTGTAATTATTAAACATTCAAATCCATCTGGTGTTTCAATAGAAAAGGATCAGCTTCGATCATTTAAAAATGCTTTTTTATGTGATCCTGTAAGTGCATATGGAGGAATAGTTGCTATTAACTCGAAAATTTCTAAAAAATTAGCTTTGGAAATAAATAAATATTTTTTTGAAGTTATAGTGTCCAAAGGCTTTAAAAAAGATGCATTAAAAATTCTTAAGAAAAAAAAAAACATCAGACTAATTGATTTTACCAATTTCAATTTTAAAGATAAAAATAGTTTCTCATTTTTAGGAAATTCTTTTTTAATGCAAGATTATGATAGCAAATTGTTTAATAAAAAATTAAAAATAGTTACTAAAAAAAAACCATCTGTTATGCAAATGAATAGTTTAAAGTTTGCTTTTAATATTTGTAAATTTAGTAAATCAAATGCCATTGTTTTAGCAAATAATAAATCGACAATAGGTATAGGTTCAGGACAGCCTAGTAGATTAGATAGTTGTAAGATCGCAGTTAAAAAAGCTTTAAAATTTTTACCATCAAAAAGGTTTCAATCAGTTGCAGCATCAGATGCATTTTTTCCTTTTTCTGATGGTATCGAGGAACTGGCAAAGGGAGGTGTGAAAGCTATCATTCAGCCAGGGGGCTCGCTAAACGATCAGGAAGTAATTAAAGTCGCAAATAAAATGGGATTATCGATGATATTTACAGGTACAAGACACTTTACTCACTAAATATTAATTTTATCAATTTTTGCAGCTAATATAAAATCACTCTCTGCTAAACCTTTTATAGCATGAGTAAAAATTTGTATTGTTGAATAGCCCCAACCAAACATAATATCTGGATGATGTTTCTCATTTTCTGCTATTTCTCCAACTTTATTTATAAACTTTTGGCTTTCTTGAAAATTTTTAAATTTAAAACTTTTTTCTAGAAAAAAATTTTCATCCATATTTTTTTTAACATTCCAACCATCTATTTTTTTTAAATATTTATGAATTTCTTCTATTTTAAAAGCTGGTATATTTCCTTCGCAAGGGATACATTTTTTTTCTGATAATTCTGTCATAATTAATATTAGTTAACTTTTTTTATCAGTACTTGGGCTGATATGTAAATGATTTTTATTTTTTTTTTGTATAATTTTAAAAATCGATTTATTGCATTGATGGGATTTTTACCAAATTTATGAAAATTCCAATTATAATCATCAAAAAGTATATAAGAATTTTCTTTTAGAGCATCAAAACTATTAACTGCGTCATTTAATACATCATCATAATAATGAGAACCATCTATGTAAATAAAGTCAAATTTTTTATTATTTTTTTTAAAAAATTCATCTGATGATAATTTATATTTGTTTGTTTTACCCCTAAACTCTTCTAAATTTAAATCAAAATTGCTTTCAACTTTTTTTAAGTTAGGATCTCCATCGGTAAAATTTTCTTTAGAACCACCCCAAGTGTCAACGCATGTAAGTGAACTTTTATCAAAATACTTTAAAAAAAAGCATGAGCTTCTACCTTCCCAAGAGCCAATTTCTAAAACTTCTAAAATATTTTTTTTATCTTGGTCATCAAAATTTTTTATAAAAATAGGTATTTTATGAGTAAACCAATCACCATGATCAAAATTTTTACCACTATAAAATTCTTCTCTTTTGAAATTTGAGATTTTTTTTGAAAAAAAACTTTTTATAAACATAAAAATAATAGACAAACCTGATCCATTGATAATTAAATGTAAAATGTCTTTTATAAAGTTCTTTATATTTCTAAGTTGTAGTTTAAGTTCATATATGGTTTTTAAACTTTTAATTTTTGGAAAAAATAACATTAGTTTATTTTATTGGAGCGGGAGAAGGGAATTGAACCCTCGGCCTAAACGTTGGCAACGTTTCGCTCTACCACTGAGCTACTCCCGCCTAATTTAAAAAAAGTATTATATTATAATAAAATTAATCCGCAACATAAACTGATATACCTCTTTTATTAAGGTCGATATCAAATTTTTTATGAAGCGGAGGAAATGCTCTTTGTTGACAATCCATTCGATCACATGTTCTACAATTTACACCAATTGGAGTTTCAGTTTTTTTATCATTTAAATTCAAAGAATCTGCGTAAACAAAATCTTTAGCATATTTAGCCTGGCAACCTAAACCTACAGATAATAAAGTTTTTTCCATTCCATGCTTTCCGATTCCTTTTTCAACAGTTCTTGCAATACAAACGTATTTTTCTCCGTTGGGCATCTTAGATACTGCTGCATTTATTTTACCCGGCATTGTAAAGGCTTTATAAATATTCCATCTTGGACATGCTCCACCGTAGCGAGGTATTTCTATTCCTGATAAAGAAAATCTTTTAGATATATTTCCAGCAACATCTGCTCGCAACATATGAAAGGGAATTCCTTTCATTTTTGGATCTTGTAAGCAAGTAATTCTATGCGCAACTTGTTCGAATGATACCGCAAAGGTATTTTGAAGAAGCTCAACATCATACCTTTGTTTTATACATTCAGAATAAAATGCCTTGTAAGGCATTATTACTGCGGCCCCAGCATAATTAAGAAGTGCAACTTTAGATAATTTTTTAGATTCCTCTGAAGGAAAGGAAAATAAATTTAGATAATCTTCTATAATTTCTTCTGCCTCAAGTTGAGCAACTTGTGCGGCAGCGTATAATTTTTTAGTTTCAAGGTTCAAATAATCTGACACAAGGAAAATTTTTTTTTCTTCACTATATTGTTTCGTGAAAGGTTTATTTTCATCTGGAACTACATCTTTTACTGCAATTTTGTGTTTATTAAATAAATATTCGCATATAGATGAATAACCAACGCGATTATTTGTTTGAATTTTATTAAATAAACTATCAGCAAATTCCTCTAATTTTGGAAAATAATTTTCATTTTCCTGAATAAAATCAGCAACTACTTCTCCAGGGAAAGAGTTTTTTCGACTATCAATAAATTTACTTGATATATTTTCTACTTTACTAACTATATCTTGATTTTTTTTTTTATAATTGTCTCCAAGTTTAACCAAAGCCTTTGCAATAAGAGGATTAGTATTAACTAGTTCTTTTACATCAAAATTGGTTATATCTAAATTTTCAAATAGATTGTCTCCCAGTAAATCCATCACATTTTGATATAAATTTGTGTCTGTTTTTTTTGATATATCGGACACATCTACATTTAATTCATTGGCCATTTTTAAGAGCAAATCTAAATCTATTTTCCTTTTTCCGCTTTCCATAAGATTTAAATAAGTTGGTGATATAGATAATTTTTTTGATAAATTAGCTTGAGTAATTCCAAGCTTTTTTCTTTTTGCTTTTATTTTATAGCCTATTTGTTGATTTATTTGACTCATATTTACAATATTTACATTAAAAACATATTTTATTTACAAATATTTACAAGCAAAATCAACAAAAATATTGCTTTTAGCATAATTTGTAAATATAGTAAATTTTATGAACGATTTCTCAGATCCAAAAACACAAACGGTTATTGATCGATCTACAGATAAGGGGTTGTATGTTAACGACGATGATCAAGATTGGGGTAGTGCAGGAATGAACGACGTTCAAGAAGATTCAGAGTAAAAACCAATAAATTTATTCAAGATATCTATGAGCTCAAAGATAAAATCTGGAAAAGTCTCTTTTGACCTAAAAAGATTTGCTGGAATAAAAAGAGATTATACAAAAGAAGATGTTGAGAAATTAAAAGGTACTTTTGATATAGAATACTCACTGTGTAAATCTTTGTCAGAAAAACTTTGGAATTTATTAAATACAGAACCATTTGTTAATACATTAGGTTCATTATCAGGCAATCAGGCTGTTCAACATGCAAAAGCTGGTTTAAAAGCAATTTACTTAAGTGGATGGCAAGTAGCAGCTGATGCAAATAGTGCTGGAGAAATGTATCCAGATCAAAGTTTATATCCTTATGACAGCGCACCAAAATTAGTTGAGTCTATGAACAATGCCCTAATAAGAGCTGATCAAATCCAACATATGGAATTAAAAGATGGTAAAATAGATACTAAAGATCAAGTTGATTATAAAATGCCAATTATAGCAGACGGAGAAGCTGGATTTGGTGGACCTTTAAATGTTTTTGAATTAACTAAAAAATTTATCAAAGCAGGTGCGGCTGGAGTACATTTTGAAGACCAATTAGCGTCAGAAAAAAAATGCGGTCATATGGGGGGTAAAGTTTTGGTACCAACACAAACTATGATAAAAAATCTTAAATCTGCAAGACTTGCAGCAGATGTAATGGGAGTTCCCTTGATTATTTTAGCTAGAACTGATGCAAATGCAGCAAAATTAATTACCAGTGATATTGATGAGAATGACAAACCATTTTTAACCGGAAAAAGATCTCCGGAAGGATTTTATTACGTTAAAGATGGTTTAAATCAAGCTATTTCAAGAGGTTTGGCTTATGCTCCATACAGTGATTTGATTTGGTGTGAAACTGCAAAACCAAATTTAGAAGAAGCAAAAAATTTCGCCGATGCTATACATGATAAATTCCCTGGAAAACTACTAGCATATAATTGTTCACCATCATTTAATTGGAAAAAAAATTTATCTGACAAAGAAATTGAAATTTTTCAAAAAGAAATTGCTAACATGGGATATAAATTTCAATTTATAACTTTAGCAGGATTTCATGCTCAAAATTATGCTATTTTTGATTTAGCAAAAAAATATAAACAATATGGAATGTCAGCATATTCACGACTGCAACAAAAAGAGTTTGATAGTGAAAAAGAAGGATATACTGCTACCAAACATCAAAGAGAGGTAGGGACATCATATTTTGATGCTATATCAAATACTATTTCTTCAGGAAAAAGCTCCACTACAGCGATGAAAGACTCTACTGAAGAAGATCAGTTCTAATTTTTAAAATAAAATACACAGTGAACATATCTTTGCAATAATTTTAATTTATAGTAAAATTATTAAAATGAGTAAAAAAGATTTACCAAACGAGATTGCTGTTTTTCCTTTATCAAACGCAGTTTTTTTTCCAAATACAATTCTACCATTAAACATTTTTGAAGATAGGTACATTCAGATGATAAATGATTGCATGAAAGAAAAAAGAATGTTTGGCATGATACAACCAAAAACAAAAGAAAAGGAAGTCCCAGAAGTTTATACTGTTGGATGTTTGGGTAAAATTGTTAGTTTTAATGAAACGGCTGATAAGAGATTTATTATTAGTTTATCTGGCATAATCAGATTTAGAGTAAAAAAAGAATTAGATAAAAATAAGTTATACAGAAAATTTAATGTTGATTATTCAGAATTTTTAATAGATTTAGAAAAAAAGAACAACAAAATCACAAATGATGAAATTAATGAGTTATTAAAAAAAATTAAAATTTTTTTTAAGAAAATTGGTTACCCAATTAACTATGATGAGCTTATAAAACTAGATTTAGATCAGTTAATTAGCACTGTGTCTATGATTTCTCCTTTTTCTGTTGAAGAAAAACAAAAAATAATAGAAACAGTAAATATTGAAGATAAAATTAAAATTATAAGTGAAATTATAAATTTTAATCTTTATGAAATTAAAGAAACTAAAACAGTTCAATAAAATTATAATTTGAGACCTTCGTTTGCAATATTATAAAAAATATTTTTAGCATAATTATTTTTATTTAAAATTTGTAATAAATTATTTCTACCCTCATTAAAAAATTTATTATTTACAGAAAAAGATTTTTTTAAAATATCTAAGCCGATTGAAAAAGCAAAATTATTTAGTTTAGTTTTTTTTGAAAATTCAGATAAAACATCTAAACTACCAATATCTAAACCTAAACTTATTTTTTTATCTAGTATATCTTTTAAAAATTTTAAGTCTCTAAGTACCATATTAAAACCTTGTCCAGCAAAAGGATGGATAACATGCAAAGCATCACCAAATAATAAAGTTCTATCTTTAAAATAATTTTTTCTTATTAGAAAATTAGCTTCGCCATATTCAATGTTTGATTCAAAAATAATATTTTTAAAATAATTTTTAACATGTGATTTTATTTTATTTTTATAAAATAAGTTATTTTGTTTGTTATTTTTTTTTATAAAATAAACAACAGATGTTCTAGTGTTAGAGATTGGAAGTAATGCTAAAATTTCTTTATTATAAAAAAATTGTCTAGCAGTATCATTTTTTAAAGTATCGTGTTTTAAAACCGCTGTTAATGACATTTCGTTATAAGAATCTTCTATTATTTGATCTTTAAAAAAGTTTTTTACAAGAGCAGAATTATTTCCAGTACAAATAATTATTAAATTATATTTAATAAATTTTTTTTCTAATTTAACACTTTTTAATATTCCGGAGTCATTGATTTGAGAAATATTTTTATTTTTAATTAATGAAATTAATTTATTTTTTTTTATTTGATTCATTAAAATATTTCTTATTTTTTTATTTTCCATCATATATAAAACTTTTTTGTTGACTTTATTGATATTAAAATCCAATAACTCTAAAGTTTTTTTGTTGTGGTTCTCGGTATATAATTTCATATTTGTACATGCCCATAATTCTTTTTTTAATAAATTTGAAATGTCTAATTCATTTAAAAATTCCAGATTATTTTGAGAAATTGCTGTAGTTCTGCTAGATTTTAAATTAGCATTAGTGCTTCCAGTTATTATATCAATTTCACAATTAAGTTTAGATAATGCAATAGACGTAATTAAACCTGTAAGGCTGCCCCCAATAATACAAATTTTTTGCTTTTTCATGATTTTATTTTTTATAAATTAATTTTAACAATTATTAATAAATGATACAAAGTTAATTAAGTGATTTGAAAAAAATGAACTCTCAAATTTTAACGAATATCAATAGTTTTATAAAAAAGAGACTAATTGAAACATCTGGTATTTGCCTAATATTTCTAGGTATTTTTCTTTTTGTTATTATTGCCAGTTATTCTCCAAGTGATCCAAATTTTATATATAACCCAGAAAATACTGAAATTAAAAATTTAGGAGGTTTTTATGGAAGTGTTGTATCTGACTTTTTGCTTCAATCTTTAGGACTTATTTCCTTTTTAATGGTGTTTAACTTTATATTTTGGGGGTTAAAAATTATAAGTGAAAAAAAATTAAATAATTTAACTCTAAAAATTTTTTTTGCATTTTTATATATAATCATTGGAACGCTGTCTTTCAGTTTATCATATAACAATTCATTTTGGTTAATAGATAATGGAAATGGTGGGTTTGTAGGAAATACGATTAGAGAAAATATTTACTACTTTGCACCTATAATTGAAAACCAAAATGTAATTTATATTCTCTTTTCTTTAACTTTTATTTTTTTTATTTTAAGCTTAAGTATTAAATTAAACGAAATTAAAAAAATTTTATTTTTACCTATTATTTTGGCAAAAAAAATATTTGGAATATTTAAAAAAAGTAATGCAGAAACAGATATAAGTGTAGAAAATAAAAATTTCAATATTGATCAACAAGATATAGAAATTGCCAAAGATAAAGAAAAACAACCGATTTTACATTTTTCAAAAAAGG
>CERS01055454.1_pt1 | contig 10865 bp, 10 predicted proteins | sample 356251 | NCBI WGS metagenome assembly CERS01 (sample SAMEA2621020, study PRJEB7988) | marine metagenome | isolation source: saline water (ENVO:00002010), including
GATGAAAGAATAGAATTATTAGAAATTTATAAATAAATAATTATTAAAATTATTGGAGAAGAAATAAATGTAAAAAAATATATGAAAATAAATTTTAAAATAATAAAGATATAATTTGTTTTTATTATTTTAATTACATTCACGACAAGCCATACGTTTCAATTCATAATCAAGGTGTTTCTTTGTATTAAAATGCTGAATTCTATTATGAAATAATATTTTAGCACTACATTTGCAATAAAAGAATTCCTTGGTTTTGTTATATTCATCTTGATTAAAATTTCCCGCCCATATACAATGTTTTTTGCTGGTTACGTGTTTCTTTTTGTTATAAGATTGATATTGTCCACCACATTCGCAGTAAATTAAATCTGTTTTGTAAATTTTTTTATAGTTATTGCATTTAGATATTTTCAAAAATGCATTAACTTCTTCAGTAAATTTCAATTCTTCTTTAATATAAGTATTAGTTGTTTTTTGTAATTCTTTTTCAGCATAAATAAGCCATTCAGGTATAGATTCAGTGCCTATTTCGAAAAGCATTATTTTTGTTTTCGTTATAAAAAAAGAAAAGCTATCGTTATCAATTTTTTAAATATTGGTGACGGAAAAAAAATATAAGAATATATAAATTTTATTTAGATTGTTATATATAAGTATGGAAACAGAATTAAAAAGAATATTTTATTTTCATCCAAAAAATAATATTAGTGATAAACCATCTAGACGAACTCGTACTCGTTGTTCTTATGGAACTACTAATAATTGTTATTTTGCTCAAAAAGTAGATTTAATAGCTGGTGCAATATTAAGTCTTTCTAATGAAGATAAAATAAAATATTTTGGTTCTAATAATGAAGATGAAATAATAAAATCAAATTTATTCAATTTTTTATATTCAACTTTATTAAAGTTTTTTTCTACTTTTATAGAGCATCAAAAGCCATTTAAAAATCAATTAAATATAACAAAAACCTCAGAGTATATTAGAATTTTTCTAAACCAAAATGGATGGAATGATGAGAAGATTAATGATTTTATACATTCAATAAGAAAAATATATCAGATATTAACTGGTAAATTTGATGATGGATATTATCAAAATGTCGTTCCTTTAAAAGCTGATAATATTGATGAAAATTATATAAAAGAAATGTTTGATAAGAGTATGAAAATACCAATTGCTTTAGCATTTGGTATGAAAGGTTATGGAAGGTCTTATTATATATATCATTGGTTTACCTTATATAAAGGTATAATCCATGGAACTTTTGGTAATGATCCAGAATTTCTTATAGATTATTATACAGCCCAGACATCACCAAAAGAATTTTTTGAATTTTTAAAAGCTATGAAAGAAAATACATTATCTAATAAAGAAATAATAAAAAATTATATGAAAAAAATTTGGTTAGATCCACAACATTTTAGATCAAAGAAAAATTATGATGAAACTAGAAGAAGAGGAGAAAAAGAATATTCTATAGATAAAATTAATGAATATATTAATAAAACAGTAAATTTAATTTATGATAATGATTATAATATTTATGAAATGAAAGACGTGGGTGAAAGTTTAAAAAATATAATTGAAGTATTTTTAAATACTGAATTATATAAAGAATTAACAAATTATTTGGAGGTGATTAATCCTAAAAAAACAAGAAAAAGATCTAAAACTTCTTGGAGTGAAACTCCTGATAGAAATAAAAGTAAAAAAAATAAAAGAAATTATATCAGAAAAAGAAGACCAAGAAAAATAAGATCAAGAAAAAGAAAGAAGATGAAAATAAATTATAAATCTCTCAAAATATAACTAAAAAATTAAAAATTTTTAAAATTAAATTAATATTTTTTTTAATTTTAAAATTGTGGTTGGAGAGATAGATAAAAAATATATAAAAATGATTTAAAAACAAGGATGTAATGTATATAATAAACATGATCGTCACGAGCACGTCGAGTATGATAGGAATGTTTTCTTCAAAACTAATAAATATATTTAGTTCAAAACTAATAAATATATTTATTAGTTCACTAATAAATAGATTTATGATAAAAGGTAATAAGAAAGTTTTTATTTGTTCGACTATTACCCCAAAATTATTAATAAAGTATAGTTCAAATCCAAAAAATGTAACATTTGGTTCCATGGTTTATAATTTAGAATCAATTTTTGGTTGTGGATTTCAGAGAGGACAACCAATAAAACAAAATTTAGTTTATTTACCTGTATTTTTAGAAGCTGCAAAATTATGTGAAAAGACAAATTCAAAAGAACAAAATGAAATAAAATTTATGAAAAAAGTATTAAATTTATTAGATATTAATTTCCCAGAATCAGAATCAGAAGAAGAGTATACATCTATAAAAAAAATTTTTAATGATAATTTAAATAATAATCCCAACCACGAATTAATAGAAAAATTTAATAAAGACGAAATTAAATTATTGAGTAATACACTTAAATCTATGAAGCATAGTTGTAGTCCAATGATAGATATGAATAAATTTTATACAAATCAAATATGTAATTTTGTAAGAAGTGAAAAAAGTTTAGCTCCTGATGAAAAAAACATCAACACAGTTGTTCGTGAAAAAATAAAAAAAATATTAGAATCAATGAATAATATTGAAGCCCACCGCCTGCCAAAAGAAATAACGGAAGAAATTATAAAGTATCTGAATGGAAATTTAGCTACAGATATAGATATTGGAGAAGAAGATCCTCATCGCCAAAATTGTTTAGAAATTTTAAAAAAATTAAAAGGGAAAGGGGTGACTGATCCCGAAATTGATAGAAATGGATTATATGCAGATTTTAATTCATTTGAACCTAGCAAAAGAAAACTGGTTGAATGGTTAGCCAAATTTGTTCCATATAAACAGTATGAAAATAAAGAAGATTTAATGCATTTAGCAAATTTTTTATACTGTTGTGAGAATGATATAGATCGAAATTTCTTTGCGGAAAATAAAGAAGATTTTTTCAGTATGCAGAAAAATTTAGAAAAATTTTATAAAGAACTTTCATCAGATTCAGGTTTTAAAACTACAAAAAATTATACATTAATTCATGATTGTGAACATGGAGATGCCAATGCTGTTTTATTATTTAGATACTTGCAAGATAAAAATCCTCAGTCTAAATTTAAAATTATAATGCAAGTTTCAAATAAATTTTATGATACAGTATTACTAGATGAAAGAATGAAATTGTTTTATGATGTATTAGAACAAGATAAATCGCATGATGATTATAATATACAATTTAAAATATGTGGAAGTGGAAATTTTGAAAATTCTCTTGATGAGCATTCTAATAAAAAATTAGCATTTTTAGATGATAATTTTATAAATTCATTAATCTCAAATTCAATGGTGGTAAAAAATTAATAAATCTAAAAAAATAAAATATACAAAAAGAAGATAAAAATATATAAAAATGACTAAAAAACTAGGACGGAATGTATGCGTAAAATTTATTATATTTTTAAAATTAAAATTGAAAAATATAATAATTATTACATAATATAATTAATAATGGCGATTCAAAAACCATTTATAAAATGGGTAGGTGGTAAGAGTCAATTATTAGATGTAATAAAAACAAAAATTCCATCTTCAATGAATAATTATCATGAAATATTTTTAGGGGGAGGAAGTGTATTGTTAATGATTTTATCAATGCGAAATGATAATAAAATAAAAATAATGAATAAAGTTTATGCGTATGATATAAATAAAGGTTTAATAAATGTATATAAACATATACAAAGAAATAAAGATGAACTATTTACATATATTACAAAATATATAACAACATATGATTCTTTAATTGGTTCAATAATTAATAGGAATCCAAAAACATTAGACGAAGCAAAAACATCAAAAGAAAGTTATTATTATTGGGTTCGTAATATTTTCAATTCTATGGATGAAAAAGATAGTGCAGAGTATTCAGCAATTTTCATGTTTTTAAATAAAACATGTTTTCGTGGAATGTATAGAGAAGGACCAAATGGATATAATGTTCCATATGGTCATTATAAAAAAACACCAACAATTATTACAAAAGAAGAATTAGATAATGTTAGTGAATTAATAAAGAATGTAGAATTTATTCATAGTGATTTTAAAGAATCAATAAAAAATGTAGAAGAAGGTGATTTTGTATATTTAGACCCTCCATATGCACCTGAAACAAAGAATTCATTTGTTGGATATGTTCCTAATGGCTTTGATTTAAATATGCATAAAAGTTTATTTGATGAAATATTGAAATTAGATGAAAAAAAAGTAAAGTTCTTAATGAGTAATTCAAGGGTAGATATGGTATTAGAAAAATTCAAGGATTATAACTGTGAAGATATAATTGCACGAAGGGCGATAAATTCTAAAAAGCCAGAGTCAACAACTACTGAGGTTCTGATTCAGAATTAATTTGAGACACCAAATCACTAAATTTGATATATTCAATGTCCATGGATTTGGCTAGGTCAAGGAATTTTTTTTTAGACGAACATACTTCGCCAAATATTTTAGTATTTCCATAAGTAAGCTCATGTTCTTGATATGCAACACAAACAATTTTGAGTGGTTTTCCATATAATTCAGGAATTTCACTGTATTTATACATAACACCAAGTACTTTCTCTCCGGCGGTTCCTGAAGTCGTCCAATTTCTGGTTTTAACTTCATAAATGTATTTATCGGTTTCCCAATCGGGCAAATATCCATTTTTGGTTTCTGGTTTTCTTGGATTTTCTCCAAGTTTTTTAAGAGTTTCAAAAACGATGCTTTCACCTAACAGGGTTGTCCAATTACCGTTATTTTTTTGTCCAATAATTTTGTTACCCCATTCTTTTTCGGTTTTTTGCGCAATATCTCTCTGTTTACCAACCGTTAATTCAGAAGTTTTTTTAATATCATATGTAAGTCCATTTTTGAAGGGAGTGGTTGCCCAAGACACGATTTCTTGATATGAATCGGCGATAGTCATTGTCTTGGCAATTTTGTTAGATTGATACATATATATATATGTATCAATTTTTTTTCGTTATTATGACGGGAGAGATATATGTAAAATAATAGAAAAATATATGAAATGTTAAAAAATATATAAAAATGACTTAAAAACTAGGACGGAGTTTTAATGTATGCGGGAAATAATAATAGATGTGGTGGTGGCGTAGAGGAGTGGGGCGATTTTCATTAGATGAAAAAAATTGAATATGGCACGAGAATTTATCGGATAGGCAACCCAGAAGATAAAATAGAATAAAAGATATGGAGCAATGCATTATTGATGGTATTGCGCACTATATAATTGATGATATGGAGATTGTGTCAACGAAGCAAGTTTTAAAACTAACAAAAAAACAGCAAGCGATTGATGATGTGTTTAAACCAAATGAAGAAGGAGTGTCAGATTGGATAAGCAAAGAAGAAATTGATAAAAATGATGAATTAAAATGGGGTAATAATGGAGTAACAAGACAAGGTTTATTTCATAAAGATGATAGGTATGTATGGGAGTTTAAAAGAAAGAATGATAAATCAAGTGGAAAGATAGAAGCAATAAGGACATTTGGTATAAATAAAGAAAAAGTATTAGGACAAAATAGGCCAATAAGAGATGATATTCATAAATATCATAAATTGAATGGTTGTGTTGTATGTGGTTCATTATCGGATTTGGTAACAGACCATAAGAATGATTTATATAATGATTTGCGTGTGCTAGATAGAAAAACACAAAACATAGATGATTTTCAGTGTTTATGTAATCATTGTAATTTACAAAAACGACAAATAGCAAAAAAAACATTAGCAACGGGGAGAAGATATGGTGCAACAAATATTCCACAGTTAGCGATATTTGGGGTAGATTTTATTGAAGGAGATGAAGGTTTTGATAAAGATGATGTAAATGCGATGGTAGGAACATACTGGTATGATCCAGTTAGATTTTTAAAGCATCTAAAATCTCTGTAGTTTTATCAATATATTCTTTAAATACATCACATCCTTTAAAATTTCTGTTAGTATTTTTGCAAGCAATAGCGGTAGTTCCAGAACCGAGAAAAGTATCTAAAACGGTATCATTTTCATTAGAATGTTTTTTTATTAATTCTTCAAAAAGAGGCAAACTTTTTTGTGTTGGATGAAATCTGTTTTTACCTCCTTGTAATGGATACATATAAATAGCATTATCATATTTACTATTGAATGTAGGTTTACCTCCTTTAACTGCGAGAAGTGCGATTTCTCTGCAATTAGTCAAATAATTAATTTTGCTGTTTAAAGGTTGGGGATTAGTTTTAATCCATTCAATAAATCTAATTTGTTTGAATTTATATTTTTCGAGTAAATCTTTGAGAGTAGTTATTTTCCATAAATCAAAGAATATAATTAATGTTCCGCCTTTTTTTAATTTTTTGTAATATTCAGAAATAAATTTTTCAAGAATTTCCATAGTAAATTGAGAGTCCCATTCACCGTAATCAGTTTTTACACAATATTTTTTACCATAAATTGACCCATATTTCATATATTTTTCTTTATTAGAATCATCAGAAATGTTGTTATCATTTTTATATTGAATCCATTGTTCTTCAGTTTTAACAAATTCAATATTTTCCTCTTCATTTTGTTTAACATTATTGTAGTGTGTATTCATACCTGTTTCTTTAGATATAATATAAGGAGGGTCAGTTAATATAAGGTCTATAGAATTATTATTAATAGTTTTAAGATATTCAAGTCCTTCGGTATTTTGTATGCTAATAATATTTGACATAGTTTATTTAAATTATAAAAATAGATTTTAAATCAATTTTAAAAATAACATAAAAAAATATATTAAAATGACTTAAAAATTTGTAGATAATTTTAATGTATGCGTGAAATTTTTTATATTTTTTAAATTAAAAATTGAAAAGATATAAATATAAGTGAAGTATAATAAATAATGGCTACAACAAAAAAAGAACTAGGACAATTTTATACAAGTAATTATGAATATATATTTTCAAATATGAGTATACCAAATAAAGTAAGAAATATTATAGAACCATTTGTAGGTAAAGGTGATTTATTATCTTTTATAAAAGATAAATCAAAATATAATATAGAAATATATGATATAGATCCAAAATACCCAGGTGCTATAAAAAGAGACACTTTAAAAAATCCGCCTGATTATAGAAATAAATTTGTTTTGACAAATCCACCATATTTAGCGAGAAATAAAAATAAAAATAATAAAGAATTATATGATAAATATAATTGTAATGATTTGTATAAATGTTTTATAATAAATTTGATTGAAGGTGATTGTTGTGGTGGAATAATTATAATACCATTAAATTTTATTTCAAGTATTAGAAAGGCAGATATAGATTTGCGAAAAAGATTTATTAATAAATATTCAATAGTATTAATAAATATATTTGAAGAACAAGTATTTGATGATACAAGTTATTCGGTATGTTGTATATATTTTAAAGAAAAAGAAACAGATAAAGTAAAAATATGTATTTATCCTTCAAAAAGTGAACTGGAAATAGAACTAACAGATTTTAATAATTATACTATTGGAGGAGAGATTTACAATCTTCAACAAAATTCAAAATATAACGTTGAAAGAGCAACAAAAGAAACAAAGGAAAATATAACAAATATTTTACTAAAATGTATTGATGATAATATTAATAGTCAATTGGGATTTAAAATTGTTAGTGATAAAGATAGATATATTGATAATACTGAAAAATTATCAGCACGAAGTTATGCTACACTTGTTATAAATAAATCTCTAACATTAGAACAACAAGAATATTTAGTTGATGAAATGAATAAATTTATAAAAGAAAAAAGAGAAAAATATAATTCTTTATTCCTTACTAATTATCGTGAAAGTAATACAATTGCTAGAAAACGTATATCATTTGAATTAGCATTTAAAATATGTAATTACATACTTAGTTTATCTGATGATATTTCAGATGAAATTCACTAAGATCTCCTATAAAAACTTTATGTTTAATGTTTTCATATTTTTTATTATCTATAAGATAGTTAAATTTATTTTTATTTTTAAATGATTCATCTCCATCTAAAATATTAATAAACATAATAGATTCTTCACTATTTTCCAATAACCAATTTAATTGTGCTTTAATAAATTCATATACTTCACGTAAAGTTCTTGTTTGAGCACCTCCTTTATCACATACCATTTTGAAATTATAATAATATTGAGTATTATTGTAATTACATTCTCCGTCCATATCTTCTGTCCATTCAAAACCATCATCTCTTGTATTTGGTTTAGACATATCTTCAAATGTATTTTTCTCTTTATTAAAACGCTTATTACTTTTTGGTATTTTTTTCCCTATAATTTCTTGTAATTTATTTCTTTGATAAATTTCACATTCATTGCTTTTTCCATTTTTATACCATTCCTGACTTTTCCGCCAATCTTTTGTTTGGTTGATTGAAGGTGAAATTTCCATTTATGTAATAGTTGTTTTGTGTTGTTAATATTTTTATTTTTTCAGTTCAATTTTTTTTATAACTTACAAAATTTGCAAAAAAATATGAAATGTTAAAAAATATATAAAATCTCTGTAGTTTTATCAATATATTCCAATTTTAAAAATAACATAAAAAAATATGACGAGAGAGATATATGTAAAATAATAAAAAATATATAAAATATTAAAAATTAACAAAAATAATAGAAAAATATATGAAATGTTAAAAAATATATAAAAACGACTTAAAAACTTGGATATAATTAAAATATATACATAAATTTCATATTTTTCTATAAAATTAACAAATCTCTCCAAAATAATACAAAAATCTAAAAAATTTTTAAAATTAAATTAATATTTTTTAATTTTAAAATTGTGTCGATAGTTATATGTAAAATATGAAAATTTTATTATGATATAATCCACATTATAAAATTATTTAAATATAATCTTGGCATAGTAAAAATATCATTTATATTTTTAATATCTTCCATAACTTTAACTTTTGAATTTGAAGTAAATAATTTTACATTATAAAGATCAATATCTTTATAAATAGATTTTTTAAAGTTTTCTGATGATACTATAATATTTTTAATGCCAAGATTTTTTAGTTCAATAATTTGCTGATTAATACATATTCCTTTATAATTTTCAAAAATAATTCCTATTCGTGGAATATATTTTAATTCATATACTCCAGCATCATTTATAGAATGAAAATGTTCCCTACCATTTTTACCACGATTATAATAATCTTTGTAAGATAATGCTTGTTCTCCAGTTAATATAAAATACATATAACATAACCATTCTGATAAATAAGGTTCTTGATGTTTTTTATAATTGTCATAAAAAAAATAAGTATATGAATTGATAGTATTATTATGATTATAATCAACAAATATATTTTTACTAAAAGTTTTAAATTCTTTAATTTTTTCTTTAGATTCTACAATATTAAATAAAATATCTTTAACCAATTCAATATCTATATTTGAAATATGAAAATTATAAAGACTTTTCCAACTCATTCTGAAATTATTTTTAATAATATATTTATTTATGTAATTATCATAATCTATAATTGTTTTAGTTTTTGCATTTAATATACAACATTTATGTTCGATTAAAATAATATATTCATGATTTTTTAATTCATAATATTTAATATCTTTAGTGTAGCACTTATTTTTTATATCTTTATTAAGTAATTTATTTCCGTCTGTGAGGTCATTTAATGTTTCTCTATAATTTTCTAAACTATCTTTATGGCTTAACTCTTGCCAAATACAATTTGGAAATTTATAAAAACCAGTTTCTTTTTTATAATCAATAATAATAATTTTTTGTATATTTTTATTTTCAATAAATTTTTCATATGTATTTTCTATATCTATTTTCTCTTCAATTTCCATTGCAACTACTTCATTTACTTCATTTACTTCATTTACTTCATTTATTTCATTTTCTTGTTTTTTTAAATTATTATATATCTGAAACAATTCCTCTATCATTTCATTAAGATTACCTTTATAATATTCAATTCCAATTTCTTTTTGTTTTTCAAAAGTAGAATCAAAAACATTTTTCACATCTTTCTCCATATTATATTTTTTATCAATTTCTATACAAAATTTTAAAATAGAACCTTTGGGATAATTTTTTATTCTTTTAAATATGTCCTGTGTTTTACCAATTTTAAATATAGATTCATTAGTTTTAATAAATTCTCTCTCTTGTATTAAATATATATGTTCTTTCGTTTCATCCATCTAATATTTTTATAAATTTATGTTTAAATAGTTTTCGCAATTTAAATATTTATTAAATATTTAAAATACGATATAAAGATAATTTATGTATTATATATAAAAATGGTATTACAAACTTCAAATAAGCGCATTATCTCTTTCTTTGAACAGCGCCCAGAGATGGATTTTGAATCAACTATACTAAAATTTATAGATATTATGGAAGCCCTCAACGAAAATATGAATAAAACTCTAACAAATACAAATATAATGGAAATTTTAGATAATATTAAGTCTATGAGAAGTGATAATCAAGAAAATCTCTCAAAGCATATGATAGAAATTAAGAAAGGATTAAATGAAGATATAAAAATGATAATGTCTAACAGCATGAACGAGAAATTAGAGCCAACATTACGAGCAAAACTAAAAGAACAACAAATTCATCTAGTGGATAATGTATGTGGAAAATTAGAACATTTATTAGAGAATAAAATTTCAGGAATAAAAGAAACAAATTCTATAAATAAAGATATTCTCTCCGAGCAAAATAATACACTTAATA
>CERS01181809.1_pt1 | contig 10848 bp, 9 predicted proteins | sample 356251 | NCBI WGS metagenome assembly CERS01 (sample SAMEA2621020, study PRJEB7988) | marine metagenome | isolation source: saline water (ENVO:00002010), including
TCCAGTTTTTGAACCTTCATCTCTGGATTTAAAACCATGATCACTCGCTACTTTCATAGATAATTCTGGATCCCATTGAAAATAATAACCGAGGAAAACAGCTAAAACTCCACTTTTATCTAGCTCTGCATCTGTTGGTGAAGTGTAGGGCTCCATGTTTTTTTTAGAAATTTCATCTGAAATCCAGTCTTGTGCAACTGTGCCATGCGTAACTCCAAATTTATTATACCATGCTTTATCAAGCTTAAATCCAGTTTGCTCTTCTTTAGTTCCACCATATTCAAAGGCAGAGTTTTCACCCCATACGATTAACGGTATATTAAATTTAACTGCTATTTTTAATGGGATATTAAATATTGCCATATGCATAGGAATAGCGGTACTTCCATATTTTTTAAGGGCTTTGAGAAGAAAGGCTTTTTCTGTTTTAGGATTAATCTGATAATCAATATGATCAACACCAAGATCAATCAAATTTTTTAAATTCTTACTGCCAATATTGGTTCTTGATGGTGGTTTCCAAGTTACAGTTAAAGGGTTCAGACCATATTCAAGGCATTTTATGACTTGCCAAGTACTATCTTTACCTCCGCTGACAGGAATAAGACAATCATACCCTGAGCTATTTAATTTAGCATTTCTAACAACTTCAGAAAAATGCTCTTCTCTTTTTTCCCAGTCAATATCTGATTTTGTTAAGTGAGCCTTACATGCATTACATTTACCACTAGAATCTATATTTAGATTAGGGCGAGTATCTGGCAAGATACAGTTATTACAATATTTCAATTTGAAAACTCCTCTAAGAAAATCTTTAGATTAACAAAATTAAATAAAAATTTACTTTCACTGTTTGGAAGGTTTTTCTTTTTTAGAATACTTGTAATTTTAGTTTTATCAACATGATCAAATATTGGGCTGTCATTTATCAAGTATTCTTTGACTTGCTCATCGTTTAAATCAAGAAATGAATGAATTGGTGCATTAAAACCAACCTTTTGATGGGATTGTAAAATTTCATCAGGTGCTATCCCATTCATTGAATCGCGTAAAATCATTTTTGCATATCCATTTTGAATAAGGTACTTAGTTGGAATTGTTTGGCAAAATTCAAAAAGTTGATAATCTAGATAAGGGGAGCGATTTTCAATTGAGAAATACATCGAGTTTAAGTCATCTTCATGCAGTATTACAGGGACAATTTCTTTAAACATTTCATTTGCCATACGATTTCTTAATAAACTATCACAATAATTACTCTCTGAAAACTCTTCAAACCAATCATCAAGAAGATAGCTTGAAAATCCATCAGCATTAAAAAAAATGTGATCCCTGAAATTAGGATCATCAATCATTAGCTTGGGATTTTTTAAATAAGGATTTCTTATGGTAGGCTCTATATGTTTTTTCCAATTGTTAAGAGATTTATTATAAAGTTTTTTATTTTTGTGAATTTCTGAAAAATATGATAAATGATGATCAAAATAACCGCTAAATAATTCATCTGCACCTGTTCCACTTATAGAAATACGATAGCCATGCTGAGAAATGCTTTGAATCAAAAGCCAATGAGCATAATACGTTATAGTTGAAACTGGCGCGTCATGATATCGAATTAATTGACGAAGCTTTGGTAAGAAATGACTGGTATCAACTGGAATTTCTGTGTGCTTTAAACCTTGTTCTTTTACTGCTCGATCAACAATTTCTTTTTCGTCGTATCTTTTGTCTTCATTAACTATTGTAAAACCATGAACATCATATCCGTAAACATTTTTTGCAATACTAATTAGCGAGTTCGAATCGACGCCACCACTCATACAAAAAGCCAACGGGACATCAGACCTTAATCTAAGCTGAACACTATGCTCCATAATTTCACGAGATCTATTAACAATATCATCATACTCCAATGACAAATCTTGCTCAAATGAAGGCTTCCAATAGCGCTCATTTTTCGTTTCTAGTGATAAATCAATTGTCATAGATGTTCCTGATTCAATCTCTTTTATATCATGAAAAAAAGTCTCATTTACTTTATTAATTGATTTATAACCATTTATCAAATATCTATATATATGATTATAATTTATTGGGAGTTTTTTTTCGTAAAGTGAAAATATAAACTTGATTTCGGATCCGAAAAAAATACCATCTGAATTGCTATAATAATAAAGGGGCTTTTCTCCAAATCTATCTCTTGATATAAATAGTTTTTTCTTTCTTTTGTCCCATATTGCAAATGACCACATGCCGTTGAATTTGTTAACACATTCACTTCCAAATTCAATATAAGATTTTATTAGAACCTCTGTGTCGGAATTTGTAGAAAAACTATGACCCTTTCTTTTTAATTCAGCTCTTAACTCAATATAATTGTATATCTCACCATTGAATACCAGGATACAATTATCAAATTCATATGGTTGGTTTGATCGCTTATCTAAATCAAGAATACTTAGACGACTATGAAGTAAATATGTATTGATGTCATTATTTTTATCTGACCAGCAATCTTGATTATCTGGTCCCCTCCTCCGCATTAAATCCAAGGTGTCATTTATTTTTTTTGGATTAATATTTTTATGACCTATATATCCAGCAATACCACACATTTTAATATACCATTACTCTTTTTAAATGAAATAAGGATGGAATATTCAAATCATTTAAACCGTCGATAGCTGTAGGGCAACATTTTATTTGCTGCTCCCTCAAAACTCTTATTATGTTATTATTAAAATCATGACTTTGACCTTCAGGATAAGAATAATGATACGATGAAATGTTGGCTTTATGTTTTAGATATTCTAACGATGTGATTATTTCATTCTTCATGATTATTGGATCTAATAAACCTAGGCTTAAATGATTGTGGCTGTGTCCACCAATAGAAAACAAATCTTTTTGATGGATATCTGCAACTTGACTCCAATTCATTTTTTTATCCAAAATATGATTGCTTGAAGAAACAAGAGTCTTATCGCATTGTTTAAAAATACTATAAACTATTTTAGATGGTTCATATAAATCTTGATTGGCTTTTACTTGTTTTCTAATATCTTCCAAGCAATTGATTTTTTCTTCAATACTTGATAGTTGAATACTATCATCATTCCAAGGTAATAATAATGAAATATTATTACATTTTTCAAAGCAATACTCTATCTGATCTATCCAGCTCATCAAATTTTTTTCAATTAGATTTGTAGAAACATAAAAAGTTGCTGGAGTAGTGTGCTTTTCAAGAATAGGAAGAGCGATGCTATAATTATTTTCAAACCCATCATCAAATGTTATCGCATAAGAGAAGCTTGGTAAGGAAGTTTTACTTTCAAAAGAATCAATTGCTTTATCTAGTGAAATAGGCTTGCCAATATTTTTTAATTCAACCAACAAATTTTCAAAATCTTTTGAAAGTAGATGTTTATTTGTATAGTTCCTGATTACGGAGTCTTTTTCTGGAATGACTCCGTGAAACAAAAAAATAGTAAATTTGTCTTTTTGCAAACGATTCAAGTAATGTTGAATATTTATCATAGGCTTTGAACATATTTTTTAAAATTATTAACGCAAATTTCTTTAATTACGCTTGGCATAAATGAATAATATCGACCTATTTTTTTCTGAGGATATGATTTAAATTTATTTTTTTTATTATATTTTTTTAAAGCTGAAAGTGTTAGGTCAATACAAACTTTTGTATTGTCTGATCTAAGTTTATACAACTCGTAATTTCTATATATATTTATTGATTCCTGCTCGATTATTTCACCGTCATCTAGCTTTGCATTCAATTGATGGAGTGTGACTTTTAATTGGGAAAAATCTTTATGGTAAATCGCCCAGAGGTGAGAATCTAGTCCACGGTAATATTGCGGATCTCCGCCATGCAAATTTAATAAACTATTTTTATATTTATTAATAAGTGAACTTTTTATAAAACCAGTTCCAAAGGTTATAATTATTTCAGGGTTAATAGTGTTTACATATTTTTCACATTCAGCATCGTTTATACTTTTAAATGATTTGGTTTCACTATAGTCACTGAAAGATTCAAGAGTATCATTGAGCAATGCTTTTTTTTCATACGAATCTCTCAATTTTTCAAATGGATGATCTATATCAAATGGAGGGATTAATAAATTTTCTTCTACCACAATTCCAGATAGTTTATATCTCATTGATATTTCTCTAACAAAATAAATGTGGTGAGGCGTATTTGTTGTCAAAATTAAAATTTTCATAATAAATCTATTCTAAGTGCTTTTTTAATATCTGGCTTCCTTTTTCAATATTATGTAAAAGTTTTTTTCCAATAATATTTGATTCTTCGCCTGGAGGCAACCCGTTACCCGGCCTTACCCATGTGATATCTTCAAATTTTAATATCTTTCCTTTGCTTAAATTATTTTTTGCAACTATAGAACGTCTTACAGTGCTAAGAATTTCTTTCTCTGGAGGTTGAAGCTCTTTTTTGCCTGAGCCAAGCATTTGCTCAATTTCTCTAATTGAATTAACCATTTGAATCATCTCTTTCTTATCGGCAGAAAGTTGATGGTCACGAAAACTTGAAAAGTTTTTGTCTTTTGTAAAATGCTTTTCAATTATTCTCGCACCAAGACAAACTGCTGAAACTGCAGCATTTATTCCAAGCGTATGGTCAGAATAACCAATTGTATAATCCAAAGAATTTGATAGAGATTGAATAGCTCTTAAGTTAGCATACTTGGGTTCAACAGGGTAAGAAGTGACACAATGTAAAACTGCTAATTCATTAATATTTTTGTTTTTTAATCTTATTTTTTCAATGGTATTAATCGCATAATTAATCTCATCAATTGTTGTTAAGCCTGTAGACAAAATCAAGGGTTTATTTTTTTCAGCTACAATATTCAATAATGGGAAAAAGTTATTATCACCAGAAGAGATCTTTAAAGCATCAACAATCGAAGGTAAAAAATTAGCACTTTCGATATCAAATGGAGTAGAAATAAAATGCAACCCCTGATCTTTGGCTGAAGTACTAAGCTGTTCAAATTGAACATAGCTTAGTTCAAAAGATTTAATTAAATCAAAACGTTCTTTATTCTCACTTCCTATATAATGCTCAGTTTTAAAGGTTTGAAATTTAACTGCATCTACACCTGCTTCAGCTGCAAGGTCAATTAGCTCTAAGGCATCTTTAAAATTTCCCTCGTGATTATTGCCTATCTCTGCAATGATATAAACTTTTTCATCGGTATTAAAGTTATTGATTATCATTTAATCTACTGTAATAATTCATACAAATATCTTTGATAGTACTTAAGCTTTGGTATCTTTTTACGTTTTGTGCTAATGAGGAGCCATCGCTTTCAAAAACAGCTTCGGTAATCCATAAAGATCCTTGTTTAGCTGAAATTAATAGTCTGTTATCTTCTATTCGATATATTCTTCCCGCTTCTCCATAAAAATTGTTAGTATCTAATTCTGATTTAAGAAGTTTTATTTTATCGTTTTTATAATAACTGAAAGCACATGGATAAGGGTAAGTTAATGCTCTAATCCGATTATGAATTTGTTCCGCTGATAACATATCCCATAAAATAAATCCATCATCAGGAAATCTCAGAGGAAAATAAGAGGCTTTAGATTCGTCCTGAGCAATAGGAGTCAGTAAACCATCGTTTATCCGATCTACTACTATTTTGAGCATTTTTGGAAATTCTTCATTTGCAATTTTATGCAAGTCAACAATCGTTGAATTTTCATTGATAATAAATTCTTTTTCTAATAATACTGGACCTCCATCTATGATTTTTTTTAGTTCAATGATTGATAGTGTAAAACTTTTTTCACCATTAATTAATGCCCAATTCATAGGAGAAGAACCACGATACTTTGGAAGCTTACCACCATGGAGGTTGACACACATCTTTTTAGGTATCTTTATAATATTGTTATTTAAAATTTTACCATAACCAGCAAAGATAAATAAATCGGCAGCAAATGATTTGATTTTTTTTTCAAACGATTTTTCATTTGGATTCTTAGGAGAAAAAATAGGGATTTGAAGTGAATTTGCAACCTCAGCTAAATAAGAAAACCATTTGCTTTCTTCTTTTGGATGAGCAACAATAGCATTTATGTTATTCTTCTTTGATAATAAAGAATTGAGGCACGGCTTAGAGCGTGACCCATTTCCAAAAAAAATTATATCCATTGTCAGTTTATTTTAATTTAGCGTTAAATAGATAGAGATTTCCAAAATTTCTTGTACCATTGGATATATTTAGGATAACCTTTTTCAAGAGAATATTTAGGGCTGTAACCAAGTAGGTTTTTTGCCTTATCAACTGACAATGTACCTCTATTGGGAGTTAGCTTATCTTTTGGACTATAATTGATTTTTATCCCATTGAAATGCTCTCTAAGGATTTCGGCCATTTCACCTATTTTTTTAGCTTCACCGTAAGTTAGATTGAAGGTTTGATTTATAGCATTATCATTTTCTATAATTAACCCAATTCCATGCGCTAAATCATCAATATAGGTAAAATCTAATTTATCTGAACCGTCTCCTTGAATATTGATGTCAAGACCTTGAACTGCATTTTCAATAAAAATCTGACCAACTCTTCGACTAACACATCGATCACCATATAAAGCAGAAGGCCTAATAATAGTATAAGGTATATCAAAAACTCTATGATAAGCTTTGACAATTAATTCTCCTGAATATTTTAAAGTTCCATAAATACCAAGAGGATTACATGGGCTTTTTTCAGTGACAATTTCTTTTTCAAAATGACCGTATGCCATACTTGATGATAAATAAATAACTCTACAGTCTTGACTTTTTGCAATATCCATTGTGTTTTCAAGAGTTCTTAGAGTGTGATCAAAAGTAGTATGCGGGTCTTTGTTTGATTTATTGGCGTGGGAAACAGCAGCCAAATGAATAATTATATCTGGCTTATGGTGATCTAAGAGCATACACATTGCATTATAATTTCGAGCGTCCTCTATATCAATATTTATGTCATTTTCGTGCAATAAGTCTAATCTTTGGTTTAAAATTGACCAATAAAGCTTTCTATTAGTTATTTCTTTATCAGTGAATGAAAGCATATTGTTTACTGACAGGCTATCAATAATAATTGGTTCATGACCCATTTCTTTTAAATAGATAGCAAGGTTGTGACCAATAAAACCTGCTCCACCAATTAAAGCTATTTTTTTTGACTTCATTACTATCTAATTCTCCATTGCTTCAAATAAATTTTCGCACACATACAAAATATCATCATAAGTTAAATTGGAATGTACTGGTAAAGATATGCTTTTATTAGCATAATTTTCAGCATTTGGGAATTCACCCGACTTATAACCATATTTATTTTTATAATAACTCATCAATGGAACCGGTGTGGCATAATGAATACTAACCCCAATATTTTTATTCATCAAAGAAAACAAAATTTTATCTCTATTAATTTCCTCTGATATTATAATTTGAAAAAGAAAGTAAGAACAATCATCTGAATATTCAGTGAACGATATATTCTTATTTTTTAATTTCACAGAATAATTGTAAGCATTTTTTTGCCTCAATTCTAAATTAGTGGAATATCTTTGCATTTGACCAGCGCCAAGAGCAGCTTGAAAATCAGTCATTCTGTAATTATATCCTAAACTTTGAACATCATACACACCAGGTTTTGATCTCATTTCTGGGGGTGTATCTATTCCAAAAGCTTTAAGTTTTTTTATTTTGTCGATGAATTTCTTGTCATTCGAAATGACTATACCTCCCTCTCCAGTTGTAATCTGTTTTGTGGGATAAAAAGAAAAACATCCAGAATTTCCAAAAGTTCCCGCATGTTTGTTATTGATCTTTGTGCCAATGCCATGTGCACAATCTTCAATCAATATTAAGTTGTAATCACTGCATAGCTTTTGATATTTTTCCATTTCACATGGGTATCCCGCCATGTGTACGGGTATTATACCTTTTGTTTTATTTGTTATTTTTGATTCCACTTCATCAAAAAGCATGTTTCCACTTATAGGATCAACATCAATAAAAACAGGTTTAGCATTCGTATATTCAACAGCATGAGACGTTGCTGTATGAGTTTGTGCGGGCACAATTACTTCATCATTTCTTCCAAACCCTGCTGCAAGACAACTTAAGTGTAAACCAGCAGTGCAGTTTGAAACAGTTGTGGCGTATTTTGCGCCTGTAAAATTGCAAAAGATTTCTTCTAATTTTTCTGAAAATTTTCCATGTGCCAACCATCCGCTTTTTATTACTTCAACGACTTTTTCAATATCTTTGTCAATAATATCTGGCTTTGAAAAGGGAACTTTTTTTATCATTTTAAATACTCAATGTTAATTAATTTTTCTGTTTGCATAGATTTTTCAGCCGCAAAGCATACTGACATAACATCATACACATCACGCTTTTTTACTACGGGATTGATTTTGGGGTCAATGATTGAATCAACAAAACTATTTATTAAATTTTTTCTTGTTTCTTTTTGAGGGTATGGTTCAGTAATTGAATCTTTTATAGGTTTTGAGTTCATATTACTCAAATAAAAAACATCGTTTAGATTTTGCATTGCTGTTTTATTAGTTCCAAAAATTTTTAATCCATGATAATGAGGGTGAACACAGACTCCGTTTCCGGTCAACTTAATGATTAAATCATCTTCAAATTTTAGTAAAATTACTGCAAAGCTGTTATATCTAAGTTTTGTTTCTTTAGAGCCAATTTTATTTCCCATAGCATAAACTGAAATTGGACGAGATTCTAACATCCACATAACTAAATCTATCATGTGAATCGCGGCTCCCATAATGATAGAGTAAAAATCCATTTCTGCACGCCATCCAAATAATTTTTCTGTTCTTCCCCAATAATAATCACCCTCAACATAAAAAATGTCGCCAAATTCTGAAAGGGTAACATCTTTTTTAAATTTTTTCATCCTGTCATTAGCCCTAAGAACTAAATTAGATGATAAAACAACTTTACTATTTTTGTTTTGAGCATTTTGTATTTTTTTTAATTCATCTTCATTTAAGCAAATTGGCTTTTCAGCCATTACGTGTTTATTGTTTTGTATTGCTTTTACTATTTGTTCACAATGGTGATTGTCATAACTAGCAACAGAAACGATGTCGATTTTTTCATCATCTAAAATTTGATTTGCATCTTGAATTATCTTAGTGTTTGGAAATTTATTTTTTAAATAACTATATTTCTCATTATCAATATCACATACACTAACCAGATTACATCTAGGATGATTTTGATACGCCTCTGCATGTTTTTCACCTACACCCATCCCAATAACAGAAACATTTAACATTGATTTTTCAGTCATGGTCATGTTAAATCTTTGAAAGAGTATTCAAAATGAGGCTTGGTCATGTTAAAAATGATTTTTTTTATATTTTTGAAATCATCGCTAGAATCAACGCATAAGTTCTGATTACTAGTATTAACATTATTTTTTATGTTTATAATTTTAAAATTATGATCATTTTCATAAAAAAATTTTGTTACATGTTCAAAATGATCTTTGGTCTTGAATTTCTTAAAATTTTCACAAAAGAGATTTGAGTTTACAACTTCGACAGATTGGCCTTTTGGAAATGTTCTCGGATGTACATTAGTTATAATGTCAATGTCATTTCCTATTAAGGAAACTGCTTTCTTTACTATATTTCCATCTAACAAAGGACTATCAGCGCATATTCGTACAAAAAAATCAAGATTGTGCTTTTTTATAATTTCAACATATCTTGATGAAACATTTAATAGATCACCGCAATGATATAAAATATTATTTTTATTGCAGTAGTCGACTATTTTTTTATCAGAATCTTCTTTAGAGGTTGCGACAATTATTGGCAGTTTATTATTTTTATATTGAATCTGCTCAATAATGTATTCTAAAAGAGGTTTGCCATTAATGCTTTTTAGTACTTTGTTTGGAAGACGTTTTGAGCTCATCCGAGCTTGAATAATTACAGCTGCTGACATTTAATTTTTAAAGCGATTTTCTTTTAAATACCAATTGTACGTTTGATTGAGTCCATCCTCAAGCTCTATACTGCTCTTCCAACCAAGATCATATAATCTTGAAATATCCAATAATTTTCTGGGTGTTCCGTCTGGCTTTGATTTATCAAATATTATTTCACCCTTATAACCGACAATTTTTTTAATTAATCTACTAAGGCTAAATATAGATAAGTCGTTTCCACATCCAATGTTTATTTGCGAAATACCAAGAGAGTATAATTTTTTAGAATCTAAATTTTCAAATAAAAAAATACAGGCATCCGCTAAATCGTCAACATGTAAAAATTCTCTTTTTGGTTTTCCTGTACCCCAGATTTCTACGCTAGGAGATTTATTAATTTTAGCAGAATGAAATTTATTTATTAAAGCAGGAATTACATGGGAACTCTTTAAATCAAAGTTGTCTTTTGGGCCATAAAGATTAGTAGGCATCACAGAAAAAAAATTATTATTATGCTGTTTAAAATAACTTTCACACATTTTAATACCTGCTATTTTAGCTATAGCATATGGTTCATTTGTTTTTTCTAGTTGCCCAGTTAAGAGGTATTCTTCTTTAATTGGCTGATTGCAATCTCTTGGATAAATGCAAGATGAACCTAAGAATATAAGCTTTTTAACTCCATTAGTACTTGAAGCATGTATTAGATTATTCTGTATCATCATATTTTGATAAATAAAGTCAGCCCGATAAGTATTATTTGCAACAATTCCCCCTACTTTTGCAGCGGCAATCATAACATAGTCTGGTCTCTCAAAACTAA
>CERS01024518.1_pt1 | contig 10823 bp, 8 predicted proteins | sample 356251 | NCBI WGS metagenome assembly CERS01 (sample SAMEA2621020, study PRJEB7988) | marine metagenome | isolation source: saline water (ENVO:00002010), including
TACATCATGCTATACCTAAGATCAAAAGGTATAGAAACTCATTTTAAGAAGAGGCTGAATGATCGTGAGCAGCTGATTAAAAAATGTGAAATTATTCCAATTGAATTCGTTGTTAGAAATGTTGTTGCTGGATCAATTGCAAAGAAGCTAAAACTAAAAGAAGGCACTAAATTAAAAAAACCTCTTCTTGAGTACTATTATAAAGAAGACAGTCTTGATGATCCTATGATTTCTAGGGATCACGTTGAAGCCTTTGGATGGGCAACAAAATCTGAACTCAAAAAAATTGATAAGATTTCCACCAAAATAAATAAACTTCTCATTAACCTATTTGCCAATAAAAAAATTGTATTGGTAGATTTTAAGATTGAATTTGGAAGACTAGCTTCAAATCCTAAAAAGATAGTTTTAGCGGATGAAATTAGTCCTGACTCATGTAGGTTATGGGATAAAAGATCTAAAAGGAAACTTGACAAAGACGTTTTTAGAAGAAACCTTGGAAGTCTTCTAAAGGCCTATGAAGAAGTTGCTTCAAGGTTAGGAATCGTGCATTAAAGGTTAATGCTCGCCAGAATCCACATCACACTTAAGAAAGACGTACTCGATCCTCAAGGATCAGTAATTGCCAATTCACTTAAATCATTAGGATTTGATGGAGTTAAAGACGTTAGGCAAGGAAAGTATATTGAAATCACACTTAATGATAATGACAAAGATTCAGCTATTAAAAGACTTAATGAGATGTGCGAAAAACTTTTGGTGAATATGGTTATTGAAGATTATTCTGTTGAGATAGATTAGATAAATGAAATCACATGTCATTGTTTTTCCGGGCTCTAACTGTGACCGTGATATTGCTGTATCAATAAAAAATATCTCAGGCAATGCTCCGGAGATGATATGGCATAAAGAAACATCAATAGATACTTCTGACCTTATTGTAGTACCAGGTGGATTTTCTTATGGTGACTACCTACGCTGTGGAGCAATAGCTTCAACATCACCCATAATGAAAGACGTAATAAAAAAAGCAAATGATGGTGTTCCTGTAATTGGAATCTGTAATGGATTTCAAATACTAATCGAAAGTTCTCTTCTTGATGGAGCTTTAATGCGAAACGAAAGCTTAAGTTTCATCTGCAAAAATATTTTTATAAAATCAAAAAATAATAGTTCAATTTTTACTAAAAATACCAATATTGCAAAAATGCCTATAGCACATAATGAAGGTAACTACTTTGTTTCGTCTGATCAATTAAAGGAACTGCAAGATAACGACCAAATTGCTTTTCAATATTGTAACCAGAATGGAAATATAGACTATTTATCTAATCCCAATGGATCCTTAGAAAACATAGCCGGCGTTTTAAATAAACAAAAAAATGTGCTTGGTATGATGCCACATCCTGAAAGAGCAGCAGAAAAAATACTTGGGTGCGATGATGGTAAATCAATTTTTGAAAGCTTCATTAATTAATGAGCAATTCAAACTGGCAATTTCAGACAGATCAATCTTTAGTTAAAAACCATGGCTTAAAATTAGATGAATTTACAAAGATTGTGGAAGGACTTGGCAGAGAACCTAATCTTACTGAACTTGGAATTTTTAGCGCCATGTGGAATGAACACTGTTCCTACAAATCTTCTAAATTCTGGCTAAAAAAATTACCTACTACAGGAGAACGTGTAGTACAAGGACCTGGAGAAAATGCTGGAGTTATTGACATAGACGACGGTGATGTAGCTGTATTTAAAATGGAAAGTCATAACCACCCTTCATTCATTGAACCTTATCAAGGAGCAGCAACAGGCGTTGGTGGAATTCTTAGAGATATTTTTACAATGGGTGCAAGACCGGTTGCTAACTTAAATGCATTAAGATTTGGCGACCCTGAACATCCAAAGACAAAACATTTACTATCAGGTGTGGTTAGCGGAATTGGAGGCTATGGTAATTGCATAGGAGTTCCAACAGTTGGAGGAGAAGTCAATTTTCACTCTTCATATAACGGAAACATCTTAGTTAACGCAATGACGGTAGGTATTGGAAAAAAAGATAAGATATTTTATTCAGCTGCAACTGGAATTGGAAATCCTGTTGTCTATGTAGGATCCAAAACAGGACGGGATGGCATTCACGGTGCAACTATGGCTTCTGCAGAATTCGATGAAGACTCTGAAGATAAAAAACCTACTGTTCAAGTTGGAGATCCATTTACAGAAAAGCTGCTACTTGAAGCATGTTTAGAACTCATGAAAGAAGAAGCCATTATTGCAATTCAGGATATGGGAGCAGCTGGATTAACATCTTCTTCTATTGAAATGGCATCAAAAGGAAATGTAGGAATTGAAATTGACCTTTCAAAAGTTCCTATGCGAGCGAAAAATATGTCAGCTTACGAACTTATGTTGTCTGAGAGCCAAGAACGAATGTTAATGGTTTTAAACCCTACTAAAGAAGAGATGGCCAGAAAAATATTTAAGAAATGGGATTTAGAATTTGAAGTAATTGGAAAAGTAACTGATACAAAAAAACTTGTCTTAAACATGGATAATAAAGAAGAAGCAAGTATCCCTATTAATATTCTTGTGGAAGATGCACCTGAATATCAAAGAAAATATGTTGTCAATGAACCAAGTCCATTGGTTGAATTAGATCACAACGAACTGGATGACAATAATATTCTTGAAGACTTATTAAAGATGATAAGTCATCCTAATCTTTGCAGCAGAAAATGGATTTGGGAGCAATATGATCATATGGTCATGGCTGATACAATCGTTAGACCAGGTTCAGATGCAGCTGTAGTTAGGGTTCATGACACCAATAAAGGAATTGCCATTAGTACAGACTGTTCACCAACTTACTGTAAACATAATTCTTTTGAGGGAGGAAAGCATGCAGTAGTTGAGACATGGAGAAATATCATTGCATCAGGTGCATTGCCAATCGCAATTACAGATTGTATGAATTTTGGAAATCCAGAAAAACCAGAAATTATGGGGCAATTTGTTGAATGTATACGAGGTATGAGTGAAGCCTGCTCTAAGCTCAATTATCCAGTCATTTCAGGTAATGTTTCTTTCTACAATGAAACAAATGGGGAAGGAATCTATCCTACGCCTGCTATTGGAGGAGTTGGTTTGATTAAAGATCTATCTAATACAATGACGATCTCTTTAAAAAAAGAAGGTAGTTATATATGTGTTATTGGCAAAAGCAGTAATCATTTAGGAAACTCTCAATACTTGTCCATAATAAAAGATAAAGAAATAGGAAGTACTCCATCAATTGATTTAAAAGAAGAATTTAAAAATGGGAAATTTGTACTTAATTGCATTGAACAAAAAAAATTTGAAGCTGTTCATGATATTGGTGATGGAGGCTTACTTATTGCTCTTGCGGAAATGTGCATCTATGGGGAAAAAGGCGTTAATTTAGATGTTAATAAATCATCATTAATTGAATATTTATTTGGAGAGAATCAATCAAGATACTTAATAGAAATTTCTAAAGATAATTTTGAAGAGTTTATGCTTGAAGCAGAAAAAAACAATGTTTATGTAGAAAAAATAGGACTTACTCAAGCTAATCAATTTGAGATTAAAAACATTGGAAAAATCAAGGTTGATGACTTAATTCAAGCACATGAATTATGGTTTAAGAAATTTACAAATTGAATTATTATTAAATAAAGTATAGATATTCAATTATGAGTGATAAAATTCAAACTGCAATAAAAGAAGTTGTTGAAAATAATGATGTAGTACTCTTCATGAAGGGTACAAAAGAGACGCCACAATGTGGATTCTCCAATGCTGTCGTTAATACTCTATCTTTCATGAATGTAGATTTTAAAGATGTGAATGTTCTTGATGACAATGATTTACGAGAAGGAATTAAAATCTTCACAGATTGGCCTACTGTTCCTCAATTGTATGTAAAGGGGACGTTTGTGGGTGGCTGCGATATTATACAAGATATGTATAAAAGTGGAGAATTGTCTGAGGTATTAGATTTAAATAATATTACTCATAACTAAACATAGAGAATATTAAGAATAATCTATCTCAATTCTAAAAACTTAATTTTGCTACAAAAGATAAATAGTTTTGCAAATTATTATTTTTGATATGGTTAGCATCCTTCATAATTAATGATTTTATTCCAAATGCAATATTTTCTTTAGGATTCATCTGATATTCCAAACCTATATTTATTTGCCTTCCTGATGGCTCAATATCAGAAGAAATATTATTATAAGGAATCATTCCATTACTTAAAGCCATTCCAGGAAGTTTCATATTAATTGAACCTTTCTCAATACGCAAAGGCTGTTCTAAATGTACTTTTAATGAATCAAATTTATTGAAGAGATTGTTCTTTTTAAATTTAAACTGATAATTAGATGTATAAATATCTGAGAAATCATTAATTAAGCTTGGCATGTCATTATTTAAATTTGAATAACCTAATAGAGATATTAATCCAATATCAAAATCATTAATTTTTTTATTCATCGAAAGTCCAAGATAATAGGATCTATTTTTGCTGTCCTCCAATGAAAATGCTGAATATCCCTTTGTATTTAGTAATGCATCGTGTTCAAGCATAACTCCAGATAATAATGTGTAATCACCAAAAAAATTGTTATTTCCTGAAATTGAGAAAGAAAGGTTTTCAACTTTATCTTGTGACTCAATTCCTGATGTATGAATCTTAGTATTATGATATCCAAAAAGTATATTATGATTAAATATATTTAGTTCCTTATTAATTCCAATACCCTTATCTTTTTTATTAATAAATGGATTAGTGCTATTTGAATTGAATACTAAATCACTTGAATTGTTAAAATTTTGAACAACAATATTGGGGGCGTCTATTGTTAATTTTGTTTGTTTTGGTAAATTTTGGGTATTAAAAAAATTTTTTGTTAAAAATTTATTACTACTACTAATATAATATTGTAATTGTTCTATATCGTTTACTAAACTATTACTGATAGTTGGGGATTCTGGATTACTTATTAAACCTGAAAGATTAATTTTAAATCCTCCATTGAGAGCATCGTAAAAATAAAGTGTTTCATTTTCTAACCCCTTTATCATTGCATCTCCAAAAGGACTAGATAAAGACAATAATGAAGAGTAAAGCGGTTGGTTATTTTCTGAAGGTCCTAATCTGTTATTTAAGGGAATTCCTAAGCTGCTAAGAGGGTTTGAACTGTTCACAATAGGCTGTAAGGCGGCATAAAAATCTGGAACTCCGTGACCCCATTCAGCATGGTATCCATGATTAATACTAGCTCCATTTGTTGTAAACGTAGTATTCCCAGATGAAGTGAACCATGTATTGTTGGCACTAGCTAATATACGATCAGTTAATTGAGCTACATTATGATTTGGAAATGCCTGAGCAAGTAGAGCAATTCCACCAGACAACATTGGTGCTGCATAAGAAGTTCCCCCACTAAGAGATGCCAGATTAGTGTCTGATCCTGAATTAACTCTATTATTGGCAGCATTAGTCCAATAATCTGCTGTATACATACTGTTTCCATCAATGTGCGCTTCTGCACTATTTAGTCCGTGAGCATCCATAGCTAAACAAAATTCTTTAGCTGATCCACATTGATTTCCTAATCTAGTTATATTTCCTGCACTAAAAGTTCCATCCCAATTACTTGCTAAAGAGTGAGTTTCTGTATTTTCAAAATATGTAACTACTAACCAAGCTTCTGCTAATTGAGAATAGTATAATGGAAGAGCAGATTGTGCGGTTGGCTCATCTTCACTAGAAGTATTACCTGCTGCAAATACAATAATTCCTCCATTAACTCCGTCGCCATCTCCATTTTGAAAATTATTGAGAGCGGTAATATAATCTTGCCAATCAGATACTTGTTGCCCTGAGGTGCCACCATTGACAATAGTTGCCCAATAATTATCAGCTGATCCAGAATGGTTATTTGTGATAAGTGTATTGGCGTCATCATACCAAGTACCTACATACCAGCTATTATTGTTCACTATTGGCTTATATTGCCTTGCGTCGTTCAATCCACTTGCCCAATTGGATGATTCATTTCCAGCATTTTCATCAACATCAACGAAATGTAACCCAGCATTGTAGGCAACGCCCATAATTTCTTTACTGTTTCCTGTGGATCCTTTGTAATCAGCGGCAGCAAATGAAGCTACTGCATTACAGTGAGAATTTCCTAAAGTCCAATCACCATCGTAAGAATGTTCAGTATCTGTAGAAAAATTTCCCCATGATTTGATTAAATTTGCGTTTCGCTGTGTTTCAAATTCAATATGATTCCAATCACACCCCATATCAAAAATAGAAATATACTCACCAGTTCCGTCAAGATATTGATCATTGCCATCTTTATGAGACCATACTTTATGTATATTTAATTGTTCATATTCATGGATTCTTGAGGCTGTATCATTTGTATGCGCCTGGTCAACTAAATAAGACATATTCATGTATTCGGTCAAAGCTTGTTTTGTATTATGCATGTTTGATCCTTGGTCAACAAAAGCAGTTTGAGTTTCAAGTCCAATTTCATCTATGGTAATTGTTCTACTTACACTTAACCCCGTTGGATAAGTTACCTCAACAACAGCAGTTTCATCACCTTCACTTGTATAATCCATTGTTGGATTGAAAGTTAGTGTGGTTGATGTATTTCCAGCTGGAATACATACCCATTGTGTACTTGAGCTTCCGTCACATTCTGCAAATCCAGAAATGGTGTAATCAGTGTCGCGTGTAGCATTTCCAGTCACCTGAATTGCAATTCCAAATTGAACAGCTCTGGCCATACTCTGTGAGACAGTTACAGTAACATTATCTCCGTTCTCAAAAACGGTTGATGCTGAACTTGTAATAGATAAAGTTGGCTCTGAAGAGCTCTCTAGAATAGTTCCTTGCGCAGAAAGCCCACCAGCAGAAAATGATCCACATGTTGTTGAGATAACATCTACTTTATAAGTTTCAGTGCTTTCATATACACTGTCATTAATAAAAGTAATCGGAGCTGAAATATCTGTAACTGATGCATTTACATTAATAGTGGTCGACTCTAAAGAATAATCTGAACCATAAGTTGCATAAGATGAGTTAGTATCAGCAGCAAGAGTGATTGTACAAGCTGCAACAGGAGCAGGTGATAGAGAAAAAGTAATATTGCCAGATGTTGATTCTACTTGGCTGGTATGTGAAGAAGTGATGCTTAAAGAGCTTTCATTATCAGCTACAGTTGGAGCAACAAATGAACCTCCTCCTCCTCCGCCACAAGAGAATAGGAATAGTGAAATAGCTAGAACAATTTGAAATCTAAGCATTAATAAAAGTATAGTCTTAATATATTGAAAAAAAAAATATTAAATTTTACCTATATATGCTTGCAATACTCTAAAAACATTAATTCCTCTAGATATAACTGATTCTTTCCATTTGATATCATCAGGATTGAAGGTTTTTAAAAGGTTATAACGGCTCCAATGCTCCATAATGCTTCTTTGGTCTTCAAGTGAATTATTTTGTGTCCATCTATTTTCTGCTCTTAAATTTTTAAAAACTTGTGCAGGCCCAAAAGTTCCAAACTCTTGTGTAATACATAACCAGTTGATAGAGAAAAATTCTTTAGCTAACCCTGAGTGGATATCCCCTGTAATCCGATAACCAACACCTTTTGTTGGATCAAGTGGTGAAACGTGTTCTCCAAATAGTGATTGTAAAATTTTGTAATCATCTTCAATAATATCATCAGGAACTAAAATGGTATCGTATCCTGATGGTCCCAATCCCGTATGTAAATCAACTCCAAAAACTTGCTTTGTTTTTTCTAAATTTGTTCTTAACCACTCAAGAATAAGCTTGGTACTTTTTTGAATTTTATTACCTCCATATTGTAAGCTTTCTGGTCGAGAGTATTGACCTTGGGCAAACCACTGTTTTATATTTGTAAATCCATATTTCAAAAGAAGCCAAATACCATTAATTAAAAAAATTGGATCAAACTTTCTAGGTGTACTTGAAGGATTTATAAATGAGTCTATGTTCTTATAACCTACAGGCTCTCCTTCATGAGATGTTAAAAAATTTCTATTCAGATCTACATTATTTTCATTTACTCTTCGGTGCCATGCCATCCCATAAGGATTAATAATATGAATAAAAACAATGCAATAATTTTTGAATGGCTCATCATACTTAAGCTCTTCTAAAATTGAGAGTTGTATTGCAGAACCTGCAAATCCTTCAACGCCGTGAATTCCTGAACTATAGAGTAATAAGTTTTCACATTCTAAAGAACCCACCACAGCAATATCTATAATTAAATCTTCATCTTGAGGCCCCTTCAGGTTTAAAGGTAATTCATCCTGTGATATTTCGAACCCTTTTTCCCTTAGTTCTTCTATAGAATCTAAAAATCGCTTTCTAGCCTCCTGATAGCTTGGAGAAAACCAGTGCTTTGCACTCATAAAATAATTGTAAGATTATCTTGAGTAATACTCAATAACGAGTTTAGGGTCCATTTGAGTTGCATAAGGAACCTCAGCAAATTGAGGAACACGAACAAATATTGATGATAATTTTTTTTCATCAACAGTTATATAGCCTGGAATATCTCTCTCTTGACTTTTAACAGACTCAACAACTAACGCTAATTCCTTAGACTTATCTTTTATTTCCACAACATCGCCTTCATTTAAAAGGCAGCTCGCAATATTTACCCTCTTACCATTTACTTTAACATGGCCATGATTAATAAATTGACGCGCAGCAAAAACAGTTGGAACAAATTTAGATCTATAAACTATTGTATCAAGTCGACGTTCTAAAATAGCAATAAGATTCTCTCCTGAATCTCCTTTTTGTCGAATAGCTTCTTTATAACAGTTTCTGAACTGTCTCTCATTGAGATTGCCGTAATAACCCTTAAGTTTTTGTTTTGCATTAAGCTGCACACCAAAATCAGAAAGCTTGCCTGAGTGCTTCTGACCATGTTGGCCTGGCTTATATTTTCTTAGATTGAAAGGACTTTTTGGTCTTCCCCATAAGTTAACGCTTAGACGTCTGTCTATCTTATGTTTTTGTGCTATTCTCTTTGTCATATGTAACGATCCGTGGTTTATACTGGTTTCTTCAATATTGTCAAACCACAATCCTAGGTTTTCTGAGATTTATCATACGAGGTAAGAGCTGTAACTACCCCTCTAAGTGTAGCAATTTCGCGTTCATTTAAGTCGGCTCGATGGAATAAGTTCCTCAAATTTTGCTTCATTTTAAGCATTTTTTCCTGTGGTTCAAAAAACCCTCTGGTTTCTAATTCATTCTCAAGATGTTCAAAAAAATAAATAAGCTCATTCTTTGAAGAGATATTCACCTCCTCCAAATTTGAATTGCTATTTGGAGAATTAGCATAAGAAAAAAGTGAATAGCAAAATACAGATACGGCATGAGACAAGTTTAGAGAAGAAAAATTAGAATGTGTATTAATTGTAACGCATTTAGATATTAAAGATAAATGTTCATTAGTAAGCCCTGAAGCCTCTCCACCAAAAACAATTGCTATCTTTTCACCATTATAATTATTATGAATTTCTGCAATAACCTCTTGGCTATTAATAAACTCTTTATTCATATCTCTATGCCTTGCAGTAAATGCAAAAGAATAAGTAAAATCTTCTAAAGCATCTCTTAACTCATCATAGATCTTGGCATTCTTAACCAAATCAACTGCGTCTACAGCAACAGCTTCAGCCTTTTCTGATGGTAAATCTATTTTAGGATTAACTAACATTAGATTAGAAATTCCAAAATTAAACATCACACGTGCTGTAAGTCCAATATTCTCAGGTAGTTGAACATCAACCAAAATGATTGAAATATTTTTGATCATTAATTAATTTAAAGACTTTGCTTTCTCTTTCATTAATTTGTATTCAACGCTGTCGATAAGTGCTCTAAATGAAGCTTCAATAATGTTTTCTGAAACACCTATAGTGAACCAGCTTTTTTTATTTCTATCTGAGCTCTCAATTGATACTCTTGTTGTAGCGTCTGTTCCAGTATTTAAAATACGGACTTTATAATCAATTAAAGATAAATCTTTTATTAACTCTGAATATCCACTTGATTGAAAATTATTTCTTAAGGCGTTATCTAAAGCGTTTACTGGACCAACCCCCTCACCTTTTCCAGTAAGTTCGTCATTTCCAATTTTCAACTTTACTTCAGCTTGTGAAATAGTTTTTCCTTCTTTACCAGAATTATTTACATTAATATTGAAATTAATTACTTCAAAAAAATTAGGCATCTCACCAAGTACTTTTTTTACAAGTATCTCAAATGAAGCATCTGCTCCATCATATGAATACCCGTTAAATTCTCTTTCCTTAACACGATCTAATATCTTCTGAATAGTTTTATCACCTTCATCGATTGTAATTCCTGCCGATTTTAACCTAGAAACAATATTAGATTTTCCAGATTGCTCAGATATAATAATTTGCCTTCTATTTCCAACTAACTGAGGATCAATATGCTCATATGTTTTAGGGTCTTTGTTTACTGCTGAAACATGCAGTCCACCTTTATGGGCAAATGCTGAGGAGCCTACATACGGTGCAGTTCTATTTGGAACCCTATTAAGTATTTCATCGAGAAGTCTTGAAAGTTCGGTTAATTGATCAAGTTTTCCTGCTTCGATAGATAGATCATATGTTTTAGAGTATTCTGGTTTTACTAAGAATGTTGGTATTAAAGATATTAGATTTGCATTTCCACATCTTTCACCCAA
>CERS01186387.1_pt1 | contig 10798 bp, 10 predicted proteins | sample 356251 | NCBI WGS metagenome assembly CERS01 (sample SAMEA2621020, study PRJEB7988) | marine metagenome | isolation source: saline water (ENVO:00002010), including
CTCTTGGCATTGGCATTTTCTCACTTTGAGTGGGGTGACTCTAAGCAGTCCGTTGAGTATGCAAAAAGTGTTTTTGTGGCAGTTCCCGTCTCATTACTTTTTTTCGTACCATTTTTGGCGGCTCAAAAAATGAATCTGAACTTCTGGACCTGCTATTCATTTGGCATTGTTCTTTTGGGGATTGGATACTTTGTTCATAGTCACCTTATGAAAATGTTCTGATTGACTTTTTAAAGTGAGGAAGCCTAACTGGCTTCCTCACTTTCTAGATTCTCTTCGATAAAGTTTTCTACATCATGAACCCAGTAATGAGTAGATCCATTATCAAAAGTGATTAACTGCTCGTTCTCAACAAGGCCATCAATATATTCAGACTTGGCGATATCCCAAGAGATAGGATCTTGATCTTTCATAACTTCAACTGTGGAAAGTTCTAAGAAGCCAACCTTGACAGTTTCGCCGTAACAATCTTCAATCATTTGCTCAAAACTGTCAGAAATATCTGCCGAATCGAGATTTTCTTCAAGCAGTTCTTTGACAACCCAGTCGGTGCCGTATTATCCTGAATCTAATATTATGCTTAAAAATCTATAAATTCCAAATACCTCCCTCTTGTTGTAATTAAACTTCAAAGTTTAATTCAACATAACCAGGAGGAACATTATTATGATTGAATCAATTTACTCTTCACGGAGTTTGATAAAAGAAATACAGCAAAGCCCGTATTGTGAATTTGTCGAGAAATTTGTGTTTGAGCACTACAGTGAGGGCTATTCATTTCCAACCATAAAGACAAAGCTCATAATCATTATCAAGCTCATACGTTGGTTGGCCTACAAATCTATAACACCAAATAAAATAAAAAGGCGATATATTGACGAATTCAAAGATGATTTTACCTCGGAAGTCGCCAGAGTAAAGACGGGAACCTGGTTATCACTCACAAGGTTCCTTTACTTGGTAGAGAACAAGCACAATGTCAGTTTGACAGATAAAAAGATAAAACGCTTTTATGGTGATAAAAAAATATTAGCAGAGGCTCAAATATTTGAAACTTATATGAGGCATGACAAAGGGCTAACTGAAACATCCATAGTTAGGTTTAAAACGACTGTCCAGCAGTTTTTAGTGTTCACCTTTTCTAAAGAAAACTTTAATACACATAAAATAGAGGCATCAGATATTCTAAGCTTCCTTCAAGAACGAGGTAAACACTTCTGTGATCGCACCCTTCGTACTGATGGGAGTGCTCTTAGGTGCTATCTGAAATTTATTTATGGCAAAGAAAAAATCAAATCAGATTTATCCCATGCTGTACCTCAGTTCTCAGTATGGAGAAATCAAAATGTCATTCATACAATTTCTGAGGATGAGATGAGTCAGTTATTACATAGTTGTGATTTGGACGACCCAATTGGTGTTCGTGATTATGCAATACTTTTATGTTTAATGAGATATGGTCTCAGGCCAATTGAGCTTGTTAACCTAAAGCTCGATGATATCTACTGGGACAAAAAACAAATTCTTGTTTCGGGGAAGGGAAAAACAACTTCTCTACCCTTAGAGGATGATGTTGGAGCCGCATTAAATAGGTATCTTAAGGTTGCTAGGCCTAATTCTGTTGATCAAGAAGTTTTTATTCGGGGGAAAGCACCACATATTCGTTTTACAACTTCTGGCGCAATTTCATCAGTTGTTCGTCATGCTCTAGACCGCTGTAACCTTAGTCCTTCAATTTCAGGAGCCAGGCTACTCAGATACTCAGTTGCATCTAAGATATTAAACAAGGGCGGGACATTACAAGAAGTCTCTCAACTATTGAGGCACACGTCAATTAACACGTCAGTCCTCTATACGCGCCTTGATATGAATAGGCTAAAACAAGTTCCTTTAGAGTGGCCAACAAATTGGGAGAGATATTCATGAAAAGTATTAAAAAAGGAATTGAAGAATATATTCAGCTAAAAAGAGCTTACGGGTTGAGGTTTCATGCAGGGGCTTCGACACTGACTAATTTTGCAAAGTTTTGCACAATAAACAAATATAAGAAAGTGACTGTCGCTATTATGTTTGAGTGGATTCAAACCTACCCAAATGCTTCCAGGGAAAATATTGCAAGAAAATTAATGACTCTAAGAGGTTTTGCGGCCTATTGGACAGCTTTCGACTCCACAACAGAGCTTCCACCCAAAAGAGATGACTCGTTTCCAATCGAACCGAGGAAATCCTCATATCTTCACGCCCAAAGAAATAACAAATATATTGAAAGCTTGTAAAGGGTTGGGAGCAGAACCAGGACAAAGCAATCCAATAAGGCCCAATACATTTTATACAATGTTCGGTCTCATTAGCACAACAGGTCTTCGCAGAAATGAAGCTATAAATCTCAAAAGAAAAGATGTTGATTTTAAAAATGGTACAATCCTGATTGAAATGACAAAATTTAGAAAGTCTAGACTGATTCCACTTCACTCTGATGCCTTAAGGAAAATGAAAACTTACGCTTCTCTAAGAGATCGAGCAATTAGGAACCCAAAGTGTGATAACTTTTTTATAATGAATAGAGGTCAGGCCGTTGATGGCGACTCAATCTACTACGCTTTTGTCAGAGCTTGCAAAGTGGCCAAACTTAGGCCAGATATCGTTGGGGCTGGTTATCCACGAATTCATGATCTGCGCCATACATTTGTTGTAAGAGTAATTTTGGGTTGGTTGATTGCAAATAAAAATGTTCACACGCTCATACCCGTATTATCAACTTATATTGGCCATGCTGAACCCTCTGATACCTATTGGTATCTAACTGGTGTCCCTGAATTGATGAAGTTTGGCCTTCATGAGGAGCAGCGATGAAAAAGTCAATTTTACTAAAAGAAGTTCAATTGTTTTTAACAAGCTATTGTCAACAAGATCGCCATTTAAGTCGGCTCACAGTTCTTTCTTACAGAGACACTCTGAAGCTATTTTTAAACTATTTGCATAAGCAAAAAAAGATCTCTTTGGATAAAGCTGATCTTTCTTTTTTAACATACGGTCAAGTTTCCGAGTTTTTAATTTATTTGGAGCAAAAACGTAATGCATCCACTTCAACAAGAAATCAGAGACTGTGTGCTTTAAATTCATTTTTAAGATATGTTCTTTTTAGGCATCCAGATTATGCTGAATCACTTTCAAGAGCAATGAGTGTCCCCAGAAAGAAAAAAGTCAAAAAACCAAGGCCTTATCTTGAGCCAGATGAAATTAGATCATTATTAAACTCAGTAAATAGGAAAAGCTGGGCTGGGAATCGTGACTATCTCATAATTGATTTTTGTATTCGTACAGGCGTGAGGGTTTCGGAACTGACTGGAATTAAAATAGAGGATGTTCATTTTGGAAAATCGTCTTTTATTTCTATAAATGGAAAAGGGAGGAAAGAACGGTCTATACCCATTGATAAGGATATAATTTTAAATTTAAAGAAGTGGATTGATGGAAATCAAATGAGTTCTAAGAGGTATTTGTTCCCCTCTGTTAGAGGAGGGCGCTTAAGTACTGATTCAGTTCAACATCTTCTCAGAAAATATACAGCTATCTCTGCTAAGGAATCTCCTGCAATGAAAGACAAACGAGTTACGCCACATACTCTTCGTCATACGACCGCTATGACTCTTTTGAACCGTGGTGTTGATATTCAGATTATTGCATTATGGCTTGGCCATGAGCAAATCGATACAACTCAAATCTATCTTTCAGACAGCATGGCATTAAAAAAACAAGCGTTAGAGAAGACCCAGTTTAGTATCAGTTTGCCCATCAAAAAAAATAATAAAACAAATTTAGATTTTCTTGATGAGATATGAACAAATGAGAGTTATTTAATTTTTGTCAACAAGACTCAAGGCCATCGATCTTCTTAATGACAAAGATCTTATGCCCAATACTTGTAACAGACCTCATCACGGAATTTTAAGTAAAGTCGATCTAGAGATAATTGCACAACTAGCTTCTGACTTTGATGTGAATTTAAAGAAAGTGATTATTGATTAAGATAATTTCATGCAAATCATTTATTTACTTTTAGAGGTTCAAACTTCATCAGGTTTAAACTTGTCATGATTACAATAAGTGTTACCCCTACATCTGCAGCTATAGCAAAAACTAAATTACTGTAACCAAAAAAGGCCAGTATAATGAAGATGAGCTTTACGACAATTGCTCCAATAGTATTGAGTTTTATTCGATGTAATGTTTTTTTACTAAGACGAATAAGAAATGGTATAAGTGAAAGCTTGTCATTCATTAGAGCAATGTTTGCTGTTTCTATGGCTGTGTCACTTCCTGCTGCACCCATTGCAATGCCCACAGTGGATTGTGCAAGCGCTGGAGCATCGTTTATTCCATCGCCCACCATTGCCACATTCTCGTATTGTTGCAAGAGTTCTTTTATTTTCTCGGATTTGTTTTCAGGTAACATATTCCCAAATATTTTTTTAATACCGACTTGCCGTGCTACATAGTTTGCAGCCTTCTCGCTGTCACCTGTGAGCATTACTGGCTCAATATTCATTGCCTCTAATTCTTTCAATGCTGCCGCACTGTCTGGCTTTATTTCATCCATTAACGCTATAATTCCAGCTACTCCGTTTCCAAAGCTTACAACTACACTTGTTTTACCCTGTAATGAGAGTTGTTCTACAATTTTTTCGGTTTCGTTATCAGTGTGCTGATACTCCTTAATGAAGTCCAACTTGCCCACATAAATTGTTTCGTCTTCACACACCAAGCATCTTGCTATTGCTCCTTTGCCCATAATGCTCTTGAAAGCTTCGGTTTTATGTGGCTCAAATCCTTCTTTCCTGCTTGCATCCACCATAGCCTGGGCCAATGGGTGTTCGCTGAAAACTTCAGCACCTGCGGTGCAGGCCAATAGCTCTTCACGGCTTATTCCATTTAGCGGAACTACATCACTAACAATTGGGTTTCCGAAAGTGATGGTTCGCGTTTTGTCTAATGCAATAGCTTTAACCTTTGCCAACGCTTCTATATATTTCCCACCTTTTACTAATGCACCTTTCAAAGATGCGTTACCTATTGCAGCGTAGATAGCAACGGGAGTTGATATAACCAATGCACAGGGACAGGCGATTACTAAAAGTGTAATTGCTTGCTGCAACCAATGATTAAAATCTTTCCCTAACACGAAAACAGGAACAATAAAAAGTAAAACAGAAAGAAAAACCATCGCTGGAGTGTAGTATTTTGCAAACTGCTGAATGAATTTTTGCGTTTCACTTTTATTCGCGCTGGCTTCAAAGGTGAGGCGAACAATTTTTGAGAAAGTAGTATCAACCGAGAGTTTAGTGGTTTCTATTTCTATGAAACCATTTTTATTGAGGGTTCCTGCAAAAAGATTATCGCCGGTATATTTATCTTTGGGGATGGGCTCTCCTGTTATGGCGGCTTCGTCAACAGTGGTTTCTCCTGAAGTAATTATACCATCAAGAGGTATCATTTCACCTGGCTTTACCTGAATGATTGTCCCGACTAAAATTTTTTCGATAGGTATAAATTCATTTTGTGTTTTAACAAAAGCTGTTTTTGGTGCTTTGCTCACCAATTCATCTAAGGCTGATTTTGAATTTTCTATTCCAATATCTTCTAAGCGCTCACCTAATACATATAGCACCACTAAAACTGCTGCCTCAGGGAACTCCCTTAAATGAAATGCTCCAACCACCGCTATAACCATCAACGAATTGATGTTGCTAAAGTTTAGGATAAGCAATGCCTTCGTGCCACTCCAAATAACTTTGTATCCTATTGCAAGGATGAATGTTGCAAAAATAAAAGGTGCGTATGGCATAGGTAGTTGAATACCTATGATAGATAATACTTCTAACACTAAAACTATAGCGATAGCAAAAAGAAGAAAGAGGAATTTTTTATCGTCGAATGGTAGTTTCATTTTTCTATATTAAATTAATCCTTGTTGAAGTTCAAGCATTAAAATGTTGTTTAATTTGCGTTTACTTTGTCTCTATTGTTTGTTTTAGCTAAAATGAGGCCCCTCCTCTTGTTAAAATAAAAAAAGGGATGTAAATAATTCTGTGTTTTAATGACGAAATCACTTCTTGTTTGCCAAAGGTGGTGCCATTCAACACATACTCAAAGACTCAATAGAGGCGATACTCAATGCAGAACTTGAGGATCATCTCGGCTACTCTCATCGTGATTCAAAAAATAAAAATAAGTCAAAATCGATAAACTGCACTAACCAACTACTATGATAAGTTTTGTTTTGATGGTGGGGTTTGATAACCTTCATAAAAATGCTCAATAGTGAATGCCTCTATTAATTCTACAAATAGACTTCGACAAATTTCCTTAATTTAACTTTGGGATGATTAAATCGCTTCAATCATGATTAAGACCTTCTCGTTATGTTAAACAATTTTCTAGGAATTAATGATAACGGGATGGAATTGGCAACAATTCATGTAACATTCAGCATAATATTGAGCTCGGGATAATACGGTTTATGCCGAATTCGACATAAACCGAATTCGCAGCCAGATCCTGGAAGAAGCCTCATGAGGTCATCACTACAGCATACTTTGCAGGTGCCAGTGGGCGCTTCCTTGTAGCAGGAATAGCAAAATGGGATGGTTTTTTGATAAGCTATTGTTTCAAGGTTTTGTTCAATATCTTTAATGCACATGGTGTACTCCTAATTTTAAAATTTGTTAAAGGTGAATGACGGAAGCGGCCTTAAGAGGCCACTTCCTTGGAAACTGGTGTGTAATCAACTCCCAAAATATGTTTGAAAAAGTTGACGTGTTTCCTGATTACTGAGCCATCTTTCAAAAAGATGATGATGTAGTCATTTTTGAGAACGATGTTTTTTGCATCAGTAAACTTAAGGTTGCTTGGTGTTTGAATTTGGTTTTTCATAATTTTCTCCTCGTTTGGTTAAATTTTCATTTGCCTCTTAGGGCGAAATAAAACGAGGAGCGCAGTCGAGCGAAAATCAACAAAAAAGTTGGGGGAAACCTTCAGGGGGAACCGACTATTTTGTTGATTTTTTAGCGAGCGAAGCGGACGATATATGTAGCCTAAGATGGTAAGAATGAAAATAGACTGAGCAAACGATGGTCTAGAGAATTATTAACCAATTCAACTTCGATGCAACTGATTACGGACAACAGAAAACTGTTTGCACTTAAAAAGAAACTGTCCTTTTTAAGGGATCGGGAGTTCATGAGACTACTCAGTTGGAATGAGTTTCATCTAGAAGACAAATGCACTCAGTGTGCCGCAAAATATTCGCTAACAATATTTCTCAAAGAATGAGTGACATCTTTTGCACGTCCGGTAAGGTCAATTGTACAAAATCTAATCCAATGCCCTTGGATTTGAACCTTTTCATCTAAAGAGCGTCCAATTGAGGGATGGAGCAGAATGCCAATACTTGATAAAGATTTTTTTGACTCCGCTTTTTCTTGAGATCTTAAGTATGAATACAACTGATAAATATAGCCACTCCTCAAAGATTCATCCCGATGCCACCCCTTGGTAAGGATGGAGTTAAACTTGGTGTCAATGACGACATGAAGTGATTCATTTTCGATTTCAATATCGGTTTTCATGGTGGGAAGTATGGAATCAACACCAACACTTTTTTCATCAATTTGCCAATTTAGCTTTTTACCAGCTCTAACCTCGATTCCATTGCCATGAAAGGAATGTCTATAAAATCCGGCAACACCTTTCTCAAATACTGATCTCAAAAAGACTTCATTGCGACTGGGAGCTTGCAGAAAATAATTCCCAGCCATTTCAGAAGGAAGAGCAAGATCAAATGCCAATTTTGCTAAAAAGACAATCTGCCGGTCCTCTGAATCATGCCTGCCATAAACTTCTCTATTAACATTAAAATCCCGTGGTTTAGGCCCTTCAACACCTTGCATACGCATTACCCGTGAATAAGTTAAGCATTCCTTACGAGTATTGTTGTCTGTTACTAGCTTGCTAAACTTTTCTAGGGCTGATCGAATAAAGCAATTTCTAGGGGTATCAACAGTTATCTCAGTAAATGAGCAAGCAACCTTTCCTTTGCTTAACAAATTTTTTGATTTAGTTTCAAGAACATCAATTTTCCCACGAAGTCGCGATAGACTGTCACTTTTCTTTATGTATCCAAGCGTTAGATTTCGCCGCAGCTTTTTCTTAACTTCACGACAAAGCATTTTTGCAATTAAATCAGGAATGTCGTCAGGAATTTCATCAACTGATGAAAACCTTTTTCCAAATGATCTATAATAATCAGATGCATACAACATAAGCAGCCATATATTGGCGATCGGAATTTTACCGACCTTCATACTGTTGATGTTTTCCTTATGCTCGATCATTTATTCATAAACCTCGTAACAATTCATCCCTCAACTCAATAGCTTTTGCTGGGGAATCGAAAAAGTATTCCTGTAGTAAAGGATATATTTCTGTCGTAACGACTTCTTTAAACCAGCCTTCGGGATCACTGATTTCATGTCCCAACACAGGGGTTACATAACTATGCCCCACCTGAAACTGCTCTCCTAACAATGGTTCATTAGAAATAGATTGATTTAACCCGTTAATCCGACTTTCGATATTGCTCAAAAACTCAGATGAAAATCTAAAATTATCTTTCAACCAGTTTTTCCAAGGCTCACCGAGCTGCGGAGTTAAATCAATAAATGAAAACCTTCTTCTAAGTGCAAGGTCAACAAGTGCTAATGAGCGATCTGCAATATTCATTGTTCCTATTACATAGAAATTTTCTGGAATATAAACTTTTTTATTTTTTTCGTTACCATAGGTTAGTTCCAGGGCTTCATTGGGTGTGCGCTTATCAGCTTCTAACAAAGTCAGAATTTCACCAAAAATTTGAGAAGGCTTTCCTCTATTTATTTCTTCAATGACGATAACGAAGTTGGAGTCAGGATTGTTTTGTGCAAAATAAACCATTTCCAGAAAAGGCCCATCAACCAATTCCAGTGTACTATTCCCCGATGGCCGCCATCCTCTAATAAAGTCTTCGTATGATAAATTTGCATGGAATTGAACAGCTTTGACTTTTTGCTCATTACGCTCACCAACTAAGGCAAACGCAAGCCGTTTTCCTAACCATTTTACTATAGACCAGAAGATACCAAATTCAATATTTCGTCTTAAATCATTAAAACTAAAAGGATAATGGTTTCAGGCAGTTAAGGTTTCAACTCATCTCTTTTATTTCGTGAGATTTCTCGAAATTTCTTTAAATGGCTACTTTTGGCTACCTCGGTGGCCACCAGAATAGCACCCCACTTTTTCAAAAATATTCGTAGCACTTTTTCTTAGTCAACCTGTTGAATTTTTTAAATTTAAACCGTCATTACTGCACTGGCAGAAATTGCTATTTCAGAACCAGCATAGTGATGGCACTGCGGAGGTCGCAAGTTTTAACCACAGGAGGAAAATGTGCAAAACGAAAACAAAATTGAGGGCCTAGCTCTTAAGAAACTAAGAGAGATTAAGGGTGTAAATCGAAAAGAAGCTGGCGTTCTTTTAGGAGTTAGCTTCAAGACAATTGAAAAGTTTGAAAATGGAAGAACCACTCTTACCAGATCAAAAATTGACGAAATTTTATCGGGATATGGCTTTTCTTATGATGATTTTGACAACTGCTGTAAGGGAAAAAGTGACAAAGTTAAAGCTAAGTTTGTCGCAATTCCAAAGGCCATTGAGAACAATACACTTAGGCGAAGTTACAAGAAAGTTATCACTAAAGAAGCCCAGGTTTTAAAGGTAATTAGAAAACTGAAAGGTTTTACTCAGTACAAGGCAAGCTTTCTTTGTGGCTATCACAAAACTGCCATTGGTCACATCGAAAATGGCAGAGTTGAAATCCCTAAAAGTAGGATTCAGCACATTTTAGAGTCCTACGGTAGCTCAATGGAAGAGTTCAATCATCACATGAACTCTGATGTCTTGGTAACAGAAATTCAAGACGATTGTATCAGTATTATCAAAAGTCTTGGCGAAGAAAAGCTCAAAGCTGTTTACCCACTACTATCAACATTTAAAAACTAATTTATTAAGGAGTAACAATTATGAAAACAAATACAGGTAACCCAAAAAAGAAAAATGACGAATATTCTTCAATTAGAGTGAAAGGATCTACAAAGTCCAATGTGAACAAATTTTTAGAAAAAATAAATAAAGCTGAAGACTGTGGAAAGATAACTTTTGATTCTCTTGTGAGTTATTTTTTAGAAAATACGTCACAAGAAGATATTGAGGTGCTACAAAAAGGTGCCATTACTTGGGCACATGAAGATAAAAGGCTTAAACGACTTTGGGAGAAGAAAAAAGGTAAAGTCACAGAAACCAAGTGGAAAGAAATGCTTTACTTAGGGCATCTTCGAGAGTTTATTAGCAAACATTCAAGACTTGAAACAACTTATACGAGTTAGCAGTCTGATCTGACATTATAATGATAAAAGTTCCAAAGTTATGCAACAAGGATCACACAAAGAATTGGTATTCCATTTACTGTTTTTTATTAGATGATTGATCGTTAAGTTATGACTTGAGATCAAGTTCTCAAAGAGGATCGTCAACAATAATTGAGTAATAGTTTAAGATATTATTGATTCTGTGATCTTTTTGTTGTAGATTGGTTGTCATGAAGTTACTTTTTCACTGTTTTTTGATTTTAAATATATGCTTTCAATCTAGCCCCCTCAATCTAGCCCCCTATATACTCCGGACAAATTGATATGTTAGAATA
>CERS01052601.1_pt1 | contig 10769 bp, 8 predicted proteins | sample 356251 | NCBI WGS metagenome assembly CERS01 (sample SAMEA2621020, study PRJEB7988) | marine metagenome | isolation source: saline water (ENVO:00002010), including
GTAACTACTCCGAGGGGTGGAGGGCTGTCTATTTCGTTATCATTGATTACATGTCTCCTGTTTATCATTACTACTCATAATAATATTCCAAACTATTTTTTATTATTTACATTTTGTATTGTAGTTATATCAATAATCGGAATTATTGATGATCTTAAGGGTTTAAGTATCAAGATAAGAGGATTGATATATGTACTGATTTCCTCTGTTTTCATTACAGTTGTATTAAATAATAATTCTAATGAAATATATTTTGCATTTTTATTAATAATCTTTCTAACATGGTTCATAAATATGTATAACTTTATGGATGGAGCTGATGGAATATCTAGTATTCAAGCAATTACATGCGCATTACCAGTAGGCGTTATTTTTTCAATTATTAATCAAAACACATTAGCATTATTTTGTTATAGCATGGCTGCTTCATCCGTTGGATTTCTAATTTGGAATTGGCCTCAGGCAAAAATATTTATGGGCGATGTAGGTAGTTGCGTAATTGGTTTTGTTTTTGGCTGCTTAATGATAGTAACTTACTTATTTGATTATTTTTCACTTTATATATGGTTTATTTTGCTTTCTTTTTTCATAGTCGATTCTCTACTAACTCTAATTATGCGCATTCTCACAAGAGAGAAATGGTACATGGCTCATCGCTCACATTCTTATCAACGAATATTGCAAATTGGTTTCACTCATACAAGATTAGCCTCTATTTTTATTATCTATACTTTGTTAATTCAATGGCCGGCCGTATTTATTGTATATAGAATGCCGGAAATTGGTGTATATATTACCTCGGCAATATATATTATTTTGGTGTATGTGTGGTATGTTGTACAAAAGAAATATAAGCGGACAGCTTGTTAAATGAAAAATTTTTTTAATCTAAATAAGAAAACTCAGGTTATATTGCATGATTTATTCATGTCTGTTTTAGCATGGGAATTAGCATGGTGGGCAAGATTTAATTTTGAATTCCCATTTGCTGAATGGCAAAAAAGTATATACACGATACCTATTTTATTATTAGTTCAAGGCGTGATTTTTTGGCGATTTCATTTATACCGTGGTTTGTGGCGTTTTGCGAGCATACCTGATCTCTGGAATATTTTTCGTGCGTCAATCGCAGGTGGTTTGTGTCTAACATTAGCATTTTTTATCCTATTTAGACTTGAGGGCATACCTCGTTCTATATTAATTCTGTATCCGATTTTTCTAATTTTCCTACTCGGCGGTCCAAGACTAACCTATCGATTATGGAAGGATCGTAGTTTTTCATTGAAATCTACTTCAGGATCATCACGAGTGCTAATCATTGGTGCGGGACGTGCAGCAGAGATGTTAATTAGGGAAATTATGAGAGATTGTGTTTATTTGCCGGTTGCTATCTTAGATGACAATGAAGTGCTGAAGGGTTCCGAAATCCATGGCGTTAAAATATATGGAAAAATAACTCGAACGGAACACATAGTAAAAACATTTGATGTTGATTCGATATTTATCGCAATTCCTTCAGCAACAAGTATACATATGCAGAAGATATTAAAAATTTGTGAAAAAACTAATATACCAATAAGAACTCTGCCAGGAATCGAGGATATGGTGGAAGATAAATCTGCACTTTCTGTACTTCGTGAGGTTTCAATCGAAGATTTATTAGGAAGAGAAAAAATAGAATTTGATTGGCAAGATATAGAGAATGGTATCAATAAAAAAACTATATTAGTTACCGGCGGCGGCGGTTCAATAGGTTCAGAATTATGTATTCAGATAGCTAGACTTAAACCAAAAAAATTAATTGTTTATGAAAGAAGCGAATTTAATTTATATAATTTAGAAAGAAAAATCTTAGCTCATTATCCTGAAGTATCACTGCATTCTGTTCTTGGAGACTTATGCGATAAAAGTAAAGTTGACCATATCATGAAAAAGTTTAGACCAAATATAATTTTTCATGCTGCTGCCTATAAACATGTTCCAATACTTGAAAAAGAACCTAGAGAAGCAATTAGAAATAATGTCATTGGTACAAAGAATATAATCGATGCTGCTATAGAAAATAAATCTGATAGATTTGTATTAATTTCGACAGATAAAGCAGTAAATCCAACTAATATTCTAGGTATGACGAAAAGAATATCTGAGCTCTATAGTGATTTGGTTAATTCTACGAGTGAAACAATATTTATTACTGTGCGATTTGGAAACGTATTGGGGTCAGATGGAAGCGTTATTCCGTTATTTAAGGAACAGATAAGTGCAGGTGGCCCAGTAACTGTTACCCATCCTGATATTACAAGATTTTTCATGACTATAAGAGAAGCATGTCAGTTGATATTACAAAGTGGCAGCATGGGGAAGGGGGGTGAAATATTTGTTCTAGATATGGGTGAGCCAATCAAAATAAGTTATCTTGCAGAGCAATTAATCAGATTATCGGGTTTGAAACCAGAAGATGATATCGCTATTAGTTATACTGGCTTGAGATCTGGCGAAAAAATTCATGAAGAATTATTTTATGAAAACGAAATTCAAGAAAAAACAACACATAAAAAAATAAAACTAGCAAGACATAATACTAGCTCAATAAATATAATGGATAAAATAGAAAAATTGATTAATGCATATCAGGAATACAATGAAGAGGAAATTTTATCAATTATGGAGCAGACAATAAAGGAATCTAAATTAAGTAATGATAATGTTGTGCAGATGAATAAAACAACAACCTAAATATAAATTAATCGGTTATGAAAAAAATTACAAAAGCTGTATTTCCAGTAGCTGGTTTAGGCACACGTTTTTTACCCGCAACAAAGGCTAATCCGAAGGAGATGCTTCCTATTGTTGATAAACCTCTGATTCAATATGCTGTAGAAGAAGCAATAACTGCTGGAATAACTGAACTTATTTTTATAACAGGTAAAACAAAAAAGTCTATTACCAATCATTTTGATAAAGCACATGAGTTAGAAATTGAGCTTGAAAAGCAAGGTAAGACTAAAGAATTAGAGATTGTAAGAAACATTATACCGGATAATGTTACCTGTAATTATATTAAACAATCAGAACCTTTAGGATTAGGACATGCTGTATTATGTGCAGAGCATGTAGTGGGAGATGAGCCTTTCGTTGTAATTTTACCAGATGATTTAATTGATAATGACAATGATGTTGCAACAGCTCAACTTATACATCAATACAATAAAATGGAGAGTAGTGTTGTTGCTGTTCAGAATATCGCAAAAGAGGAGACATCAAAGTACGGAGTAATAGAAAAAGCCTCTGATTCGCATGATAAAACATACAAAATTAAAAATATTATAGAAAAACCAGATCCTGAGAAATCACCATCAACACTTGGCGTTGTAGGACGCTATGCTCTTTCTCCAAAAATTTTTAAGTATCTAAAAGAAACTGAAAAAGGGACTGGAAATGAAATACAACTTACAGACGCAATTAAAGCTTTAATAAAAAATGAATCTGTTTATGCATGTGAATTTGAAGGCGTGAGATATGATTGTGGATCAAAGTTTGGATATATGCATGCTTCTGTAAAATACGCACTTAAAGATAAAGATATCAATCAGGATTTTTTTGAACTTATCAAATTGATTATTAAGTAGCTAACAGATTCAAAAAATAAAAATAAAGGGTTTCTTTTGAAACCCTTTATTATTTGGCTCCCCGGGACGGGCTCGAACCGCCGACCTAGTGATTAACAGTCACCCGCTCTACCAACTGAGCTACCGGGGAAAATTCGAGTTTTGCATACTACTGACGGCTAGAGTCACGGTCAACTATCAATCTCTACTATCTCTTTACCGAATTAATCACTCTTTCCATGCCCATCTCAATATTATCCATGCTTGTGGCGAAAGATATTCTCATACATCCAGGAGAACCAAATGCTGATCCAGGAACCATGGCAACTTCAGCTTGATTTAAAAAGAACTCAGCTAATTCTATATCGTTTGATACATCATCTAATCTTTCAATAAGATTATTCATGTCTGGAAAAATATAAAATGTTCCATCAGATTTTATAACATTAACTCCATCTATTTTTTTTATTGCGTCTATCACAACATCATGTCTTTTCTTATATATTCCAACAAACTCTTGGATAAAATCTTGATGACCTTCAAGCGCTGTAGTTGCTGCAGCCTGAGCAATGGAATTTGGATTTGATGTACTTTGAGATTGAATTTTTTTCATTGCCTTTATTATTTCTTCAGGCCCTGCTGCATATCCAATACGCCAACCTGTCATTGAATATGCCTTTGAAACACCGTTAACTACGATTGTTCGATTATAAAGCTCAGGTGATACATTGAGAATATTATTAAATTCACTATCACCCCAGAGTATATGTTCATAAATGTCATCAGTGACTACCACGATATTTGGATGTTTAACCAAAACCTTAGCTAATGAATCTAATTCTTCCTTACTGTAGTTTGATCCAGACGGGTTTGACGGACTGTTTAGTATAATCATTCTTGTTTTATCTGAAATCGCTTTATCTAATTTAGCAGGATTCATTTTATATTTTTCATCGACCGTAGTTTCGACGATAACTGGAACAGCTCCAGCTAGTATTGTCATATCTGGATAAGATGCCCAATATGGAGCAGGAATTATTATTTCATCGCCGGGATTAAGAGTAGCTTGAAATAAATTGTATAGGCTGTGTTTTGCACCACATGAGACAAGGATTTGATTATTCTTATACACCAGATTATTTTCTCTATGGAACTTATTTGCTATTGCTTGTTTCAAATCAGGAGTGCCATCAACAGGTGTATATTTAGTTTGCCCATTTTTTAGTGCATCAATCGCAGCTTTTTTTATGTGCTCTGGCGTATCAAAATCAGGCTCACCGGCACTCAAACTGATAATATCTCTTCCCTGAGCACGAAGTTCAGCAGCTCGGGCAGAGACAGCAAGGGTAGGGGAAGGTTTTATACTTTTGGAGCGTTCAGATAAGAATTTGCTCAATGATTTATCTCCTAAACTATAATTATCAAAGGTCGAGTAATATACTCGAAAGTTAATATTTTTAAAAACACAAAATTATGAAAAGATTTTCACTTATTTCAGATTACGTACCGGCAGGCGATCAGCCTTCCGCTATAAAAAGCCTTAACGAAGGCTTGAATGACGGATTACTGAGCCAAACTCTTCTTGGGGTAACAGGTTCTGGTAAAACTTTTACTATTGCAAGTGTTATTGAGATACAACAAAGGCCTACGATAGTCATTGCGCCTAATAAAACGCTAGCTGCTCAATTATATGGAGAGATGAGAGAGTTTTTCCCTGGAAATGCTGTTGAATATTTTGTTTCGTATTATGATTATTATCAACCAGAAGCCTATGTTCCAACAACTGATACGTATATTGAAAAAGATGCTTCTATTAATGAGCACATTGAACAAATGCGCTTATCTGCGACTAAGGCGATACTTGAGCGTAGAGACACAATAATTGTAGCCACTGTCTCTGCTATATATGGATTAGGAGATCCATCTAGCTATTTGAAAATGGTATTACACGTTGATCGAGGAGATATCTTTGATCAAAGAGCATTTCTTCGAAGATTAGCTGAATTACAATATACTCGAAATGAAGTGGAACTCCATAGAGGCATGTTTCGTACTCGTGGCGATGTTATTGATATTTTTCCAGCTGAATCAGAAAGAGAAGCAATTAGAATTCAAACATTCGACAATGAAATAGAGTCTATCAATCGATTCGATCCATTAACAGGAGAGGTATCACAAAATTTACCACGAATTACAATTCACCCCAAAACACACTATGTAACTGAGCGTCAAGTTTTATTAGATGCTGTTGAATCAATAAAGGTTGAATTAAAAGAGCGTCTTGGAGATCTTGAATCAAATAATAAATTAGTTGAAGCTCAGCGCCTCGAGCAGAGAACTCAATTTGATATTGAGATGATTAATGAGATTGGTTATTGCTCGGGAATCGAAAATTACTCACGCTATTTATCAGGAAGAAGCGCCGGGGAACCTCCACCCACATTGATTGACTATTTACCAGAGGATGCTTTAATGATTATAGATGAAAGCCACGTCAGCGTTCCACAGCTGGGAGGCATGTATCGCGGCGATCGTTCTCGAAAGGAAAATCTTGTTGAATATGGGTTTAGACTGCCATCTGCTCTTGATAATAGACCACTTAGATTTGATGAATTTGAAAAATTAACGCCACAGACAATTTTTGTATCAGCTACCCCAGGTCCTTATGAAAATGAACATTCATCCCAGCTCATTGAACAGGTTATTAGACCAACAGGTTTATTGGACCCAATTATAGAAGTGAGACCAGCAAACTCTCAGGTTGATGATTTATTATCTGAAATTAACTTACGTGTTGAAGTCAATGAGCGTGTTTTAGTAACAACTCTGACTAAAAGAATGTCTGAAGATTTAACTGAATATCTTTCTGAACATGGCCAAAGAGTAAGATATCTTCATTCTGATATTGATACTGTTGAGAGAGTGGAAATTATTCGTGATTTGAGAAAGGGTGAATTTGATGTTCTAGTTGGAATTAATCTATTACGAGAAGGTTTAGATATGCCAGAAGTCTCTTTGGTAGCAATACTTGATGCAGACAAAGAAGGTTTTTTACGTTCAGGGACAACTTTAGTTCAAACGGTTGGACGAGCTGCTAGAAATCTAAATGGAAAAGCAATTTTATATGGCGATAAAATAACTAACTCTATGCGTTTTGCAATTGATGAGACAGAAAGGCGAAGAAAAAAACAAAAGGAATATAACAATCAAAATAATATTGTGCCAAAAGGAATTAAAAAAAATATTACAGATATTTTAGAGGGAGCACATGCAAATAAAAGAGGCTCTAAAAATAAATTTAAAAATAATGAATATAAAAATCTAGAAACTCTTCCTCCAGAAATTATGATGAAAAAAATAAAAGTTCTAGAAAAAAAGATGTACCAGCATGCCCGTGATTTAGAATTTGAAGAGGCAGCTAATCTAAGAGATGAAATAGAGTCAATGCAAAAAAATTATCTGGGCTTTGAGGATACTGATACAGCATAAATTCGTTCATTAATAAGTACAATTTTTTAATGGTACTGTTAAAATTGACTAACAAACTGTATGCTACTTTGCTTTCATAGGCGCGTAGCTCAGCTGGTTAGAGCACTAGCTCGACATGCTAGGGGTCGTCGGTTCGAGTCCGACCGCGCCTACCAACTTAACAATGAGTTGGAAAAAAATTGACCTCTTTTTAGTGGTCCTTTAAGCACGTGGCCTGTTGTGGGGGTCACCACTGATTAAAAAGGAGCTGATATGCCCACTATTACATTGCCGGATAATACTCAACGGGAATATGAAAAGCCTTTGACAATCATGCAGGTAGCGCAGGATATTGGCCCAGGTTTAGGAAAAGCAGCGATTGCTGGATATATCGATGATGAGCTGCATGATGCCTGTGAATTAATTGAAAATGATACTCACTTAAGAATTATTACAAATAAAGATCCAGAGGGTGTTGAGATTATTCGCCATTCTTTTGCACATCTAATGGGTCATGCAGTAAAACAGTTATATCCAAATGCAAAAATGGCCATTGGACCAGTGATACAAGATGGCTTCTATTATGATATTGATACAGAGACACCTCTCACTCCAGACGATCTCCAAAAGATTGAATCTCGAATGAATGAACTCATTAAAAAAGATTATGATGTTATTCGCGAAGTAGTTTCGCGAGACAAAGCGATGCAGACTTTTATCGAAAGAAATGAGCCTTATAAACAAGAAATAATTGGTGAGATATCAGATAACGAGATTATTAAACTTTACTATCATGAGGAATATACGGACATGTGCCGCGGACCTCATGTTCCAAATACTCGTCACCTTCGTCACTTCAAATTAACGAAATTAGCTGGCGCGTATTGGCGTGGTAATTCTGACAATAAAATGCTGCAACGTATTTATGGCACAGCATGGCAAGATAAAAAGTCAATGAAACAGTATTTAGTTCAGCTTGAAGAAGCAGAAAAGAGAGATCATAGAAAATTAGGAAAAAAACAAGATTTATTTCATTTTCAAGAAGAAGCACCGGGTATGGTTTTCTGGCATCAGAAAGGATGGGCTATTTATAAAGTTATCGAGGAATATATTAGTGAAAAAATGAAACAGCACGGTTATGAGGAAATTCATACGCCGGAAGTTGTGGATATTAGTTTGTGGAAACAGTCTGGTCATTGGGACAAATTTCGTGATGATATGTTTACAACAAGTTCTGAAAATAGAGACTATGCGATAAAGCCAATGAATTGTCCGTGTCATGTGCAAGTATTTAATCAAGGTTTAAAGAGTTATCGAGAACTCCCGATTAGGCTTGCAGAGTTTGGTTCGTGCCACAGAAATGAAGCATCTGGTACGCTACATGGGTTGATGAGGGCGAGAAATTTTACTCAGGATGATGCTCATATTTTTTGTACTGAGGAGCAAATTCAAGGTGAGGTATCTAATTTTATAACCATGTTATTTGAGGTCTATGGTGATTTTGGTTTTGACGAAATAATTATTAAATTTTCAACTCGTCCAGATAAAAGAGTGGGAAGTGATGCAATTTGGGATAAGGCTGAAAGTGCACTTAAATTAGCCATAGACAAGAATAAGCTTGAATGCGAGTTGCAGCCCGGAGAAGGTGCATTTTATGGGCCTAAGATTGAATTTTCTTTAAAAGACTGTATTGGTCGGATATGGCAGTGCGGAACAATACAAGTTGATTTCTCGATGCCTGAATTACTGGGTGCGAGTTATATTGCTGAGGATAGTTCAAAACATACTCCCGTTATGCTGCATAGGGCCGTCGTGGGTTCAATGGAAAGATTTATTGGTATTTTGATTGAGAATTACGCTGGTTCATATCCCGTCTGGCTGGCTCCAGTTCAAGCTGTTGTGGTGTCAATCACCGAAAATCAAACCGAATACACAAAAAAAGTTTTGGAAATATTGAAAAAACAGGGTTTTAGGGTCGAAGATGACTTGAGAAATGAGACAATCGGGCTTAAAATTCGCGACCACGCTATGCAACGCGTGCCGTACCAGATTATCTTGGGTGCGCGTGAAGAAGAAGAGAATAAGGTTGCTGTACGCACTAGAAATAGCGATGATCTTGGTTCGATGACACTTGAAGATTTTATACAACGCTTAGAAGGCGATATATCACGTCTTGGGCGTATTGATTTGGAGGAATGATTTATTAGTTTAGAAAAGCAGACACGTCTTAATGAGAATATAACCTCACCAGAGGTTCGATTAATAAATGCTGAAGGCGATCAAGTTGGTATTGTTTCGATTGCCGAAGCTCAAAAACTTTCGGAAGATTCTGAATTAGATTTAGTCGAAATAGTTCCAAATGCTGAACCGCCTGTTTGTCGAATCATGGATTATGGCAAATATGCTTTTGAGCAAAATAAGAAAAAACATGCTGCTAAAAAGAAACAGAAGCAAATACACGTTAAAGAAATTAAATTTAGACCAAGTACAGAAGAAAATGACTACCAGGTTAAACTGCAAAGTTTGATAAAATTTCTTCAAAATGGAGACAAAGTAAAAGTAACGCTTAGATTTCGTGGCAGGGAAATGGCCCATCAAGAATTCGGCAGCAGGATGTTAGAAAGAATACAGAATGATCTAGAAGAGTATGGAATTGTTGAGCAATTACCAAAACTAGAGGGAAGACAAATGGTAATGGTTTACGCACCAAAGAAATAATAAATATAAATTTGTATAATTGGAGTTATAAAATAGATGCCTAAAATGAAAACAAATCGCGGTGCAGCTAAACGCTTTTCAAGAAGTGCATCGGGAAAATTTAAACATCGCCAATCACATCGTAGTCATATATTGACGAAGAAGAGCACCAAACGAAAACGTCAGTTACGTTCAACGATTGCGATACATGATAATGACCAAAAGGCTATAGCTCGTTTGGTTCCCTATTTATAGAGAGGGTTTAAAATAATGCCAAGAATAAAACGTGGTGTTACTTCGCACGCAAAGCATAAAAAAGTTATTGGACAGGCTAAAGGTTATAGCGGGAGACGAAAAAATGTTTTTCGTGTTGCTACGCAGGCAGTAACTAAGGCTGGTCAATATTCATATCGTGATAGGCGTCAACGCAAACGACAATTTAGAGCGCTTTGGATTTCTCGTATTAATGCGGCTGCACGAGAGAATGGTATTTCATATAGCCGATTAATAAATGGTTTAAGTAAGGCATCAATCGAAATTGATAGAAAGGTTTTAGCCGATTTAGCAGTATTTGATAAGAAGGCATTTAGCTCATTAGCAAATCATGCAAAATCTTGCCTGACTAACTAAATCAATTCGCATACAGATTATGTTTAAGTAAGGCCTCATTTATGAGGCTTTTTTTTTAATTACTCCCGTTGCAGCGAAGACTTTATTGTGTCTTTTATTGTATAATTTATTGAAAATGATAGTAAAAAAACTGATATATCGTCTTTTTTGTGAGCTTGAATAGGTTAAAAAATTGAAAGAAACCACCAAACTAAAAGATCAAGCCTTGTTAGAGATTAATTCTGCTCCTGATTTGAAGCATTTAGAGCAGATTCGAGTTAATTATCTAGGTAAAAAAGGCAAATTAACTGAACAATTAAAAACACTTGGAAAGCTACCAGCGGAAGAAAGACCAAAAGCCGGACAGGTCATTAATGATGTCAAAAT
>CERS01184412.1_pt1 | contig 10760 bp, 13 predicted proteins | sample 356251 | NCBI WGS metagenome assembly CERS01 (sample SAMEA2621020, study PRJEB7988) | marine metagenome | isolation source: saline water (ENVO:00002010), including
TTTAATAGAACGTACGGAATTAATGTTATTAAATAATAGTTAAAATTTATTATAATATGTTTTAACTAATACAAATGTTATATTTTTTTATATAATATATATATATAATATGACAAATTATAAACAAAAATATTTAAAGTATAAAATTAAATATTTAAAGTTAAAAGGTGGTGCTAATGATGAGAAATTCTTTAATATCGAGAGATTATCCGAAACATTGGAAAAATTAAAAGAAAATATGAATAAAGCACAAGATGAGTTAAATAAAGCAAATGAAGAAAAAAATAATGATAAAATTGCTTTCTATAAAGGTATATTGAATGAATATAAAGTGCATATAAAAAATGAGAAAGTGCATATAAAAAATGAGTTAGATGAAGAAATGAATAAAGCACAATATGAGTTAAATATAGCAAAGAAAGCAGAAAATACTGATGAAATTACTAAATATGAAGATATATTGCGTAATTTAATGTTAGTTTCTATTAGTATGCAAGAATATCTTACTAAAGAAGAATTTGAGGAGTTGTGGGAAGAGGAGAAAGCAGATAAAGCCCGTAGATATGCATTAGTTGCAGATATGCCTTTATATAAGCCAGGAGCAGATCCATAAGCCAGGAAAGATGCATTAGTTGAACGTATGCCTTTATATAAGTATTAAATAATCTATCTACAATACTAAAACAAAATCCTGTAGAAAAATTAGTTTTAGGATATTTATGATGATTATCATGAAGATGATAAAAAAATGACTTTAGATTTAATAGAACGTACGGAATTAATGTTATTAAATAATAGTTAAAATTCATTATAATATGTTTTAACTAATACAAATGTTATATTTTTTTTATATGAATTTTTTTGTGTGTTTTTTTCTGAATTTTTCCAAAAATTATCAGAATAATCTAAATCATTCATATCAATATTTTGATAATTAGTTTCATTTAAATTGTTTATAGTAGGTATTTTAGTTTTATATTTTTTTGGTGATTTAAATTTAGTTAAATTAGAAAAAAATCTAATAATTCTCATATATATATATTATAAATATTATATAAATCAATTTATATAGAAATAATTATATAATATATAATAAAATGGAACGTTTCTTATATACTTATTTTGGTTACAATAAAGAATATATAGAAAATAATAATGCAATTATTATTCAAAAAGCTTATAGAAATTATATAGATTATAAGAAAAAAAATTTATCAGACTATATAAGACATTTTAGAGTATTTAATAAAGAAAAAAGTGATATTGAATTAGATAAAGAAATTAATGAAGATATAGATTATTGGATTAGTATGAGAAAATTAATAAAAACAAAAATATTAGGAAATTATGTATTTATTTAATATTGACTGAATGTTTTCAAAGAACCAATATATTCCGTGATAATTTCTACATTGAAATAAATTTTCGTATATTTTAAGATTAATTAAATATAAAATAGGAATAATTATAAAAAATTGTTTTGGTATTATATTTTTTTTTATAGTTTTATGAAAGAAAATATAACAATAAACACAAAATAAAGAATAAATAAAACTAATTAAAAATGTTATAATATATTTTTTATTTTTATTATTATTTGAAAAGTTACATAATATTAATATATTAAATGTAGTAATTATACAATATATAAATAAAATAGTATTTGTAATAAAAGTAGGTTTAATAAAAGTTGCTAGTATCATCAAAAAAGAAATATAAAAAAATACAAAAATATATTCAAAAAGTGATATATATTTCATATATTTATAAAATATTAAAATTTAATTATTTTATTTAATAAATACAATATGAAAATCTAATAACTTATGTATACAAAATGAATCAGTATAGAAATATGATTTATGTTTAGATAATTCCATATTTTCTTCACCAAATAATAAATTAAATTTACTACGTCCTATACAAAAATATAATTTAGCAAATTTAATATTAAATTTTTTTGATGTAACAAAATATAGATTTTTTTTAAGATTATTTATATTATTATATGGAATATATTGAAAAGATTTATATAATATATTAAAATTATAATTGAAAGATTTAGATACTAAAGACAAATTTGAATAAAAGAACATATTTTTAGATTTAAGATATAGTTTAAGTATATATTGAATAATATCAGTAGGTAATTTTTCTATTAAATTTTTATTTGTTGAATTAGTTAATTTTTTTTTACATTTTATACAAATTTTTTTCCTATTATTATATAAGTTATAACAGCATACCTTCATATAAAGATATAATATGTAATATCAATTTAAAATATTTAAAAAAACAAAAAATTGATTTTTAAAAATATATAAATAAATGTATACTATTGCAAGATTCTGTAAAAATACTGATGAAACAGAAGCTCAGTGGAAAGTAGTAAAAGCAAACATTATAAAGTATTTAACAATAAAATTAAGAGAAAAAAATATAAGTGTTATATTGAATAATAAAGAAGAAAAAAATGTTATTGAATTATATTGTGAAAATTTAAATATAAAAATAAAATTTATGACGGGAACTATCACAGAAGAAAGTGAAGAAGATAATTTATTAATGATTAAATATAATAATAATGTTTGTAAAGTTGTACCAATTTATAATATATCAGAAGATTTTTATAATTTTATTAAATAAAATTGATTTATAATATAATTAACCATTAAATAGTAGTGTAAATTATTTAACAAATTGTCGTGAAATAGCCCTGTATTTTTTTTCAGAAGATATAGTTAAATATAAAATATTTAAAAAATTGATTTATTTTATTTATATAATAAAGATGACTAATAATATGAATAATAATATGGATAATAATATTGATACTTATGATATTGATGAAAATACTTTAATGATTAAAACTAGTTCTTTAAATTATTTTGATTTACAAGATAAATATGATTTATTAAGTAAAGAATTAAAAGATTGTAAAAAAAATATGAAAAAAAAAGAAGAAACAATTAAGAATTTAAGAATAATGAATTATAATTTACAAGAAAAATATGATTATTTATATAAAAATTCTGAAAATTGTAAAGTATTTAATGTAGAAGAAATTAATAAATTAAATAAAAAAATGAAAGACTTAAAAAAGAATAATAATAATTTATTATCTGATAATTATGAATTACAAAATATTCTAGAAGAAAAAAATGAAGAAATTTATAATATAAAAAGAGAACTAAATAATGAAATAAAAAATATTTTAAAATTAAGTAGAAAGAATAAAAAGATAAATGATTATAATAAAGATTTAAAAGAATATAATAAAGATTTATTTAATTTTAATTATAAAAATTATAATAATACAAATAATATAATTACAGCTCTAGAAAAAGAAAAAAAAAATCTAGAAAAAGAAAATAAAAAATTAAAAGAATATAGTAAAAATTTATTTGGATGTAATTATAAAAATTATAATAATGTGAAAAATATAAGAAAAATTTATTTAGATATGGAAGAAAAAAATAAAAAATTAAAAGAATATAATAAAAATTTATTTGGATGTAATTATAAAAATTATAATAAATCAAATGAAGTAATTAATAAACTAAAAGAAGAGATTGATATTCTAGAAAAACAACAAAAAAAAAATAATAATATTGTGATTAAAGAAGATAGTTTTCTAGAAAATAATATAGAATATAATTATTATAATTTTAAAGAAAAAAAATATAATAATAATGTAAAAAAAAAATTAGTAGAATTAAAAGAAGAAAATGAAAAACAAAATTTAGAAATAGATAATTTAAATTATACTATTAGACAAATGGAAGAAGAATATTTAAAATTAATGGATATAATATATGAATATCAACAAAAATTATATAAAGAGCATTATTAAAAAGCAAAATATTAGGAAGTTATGTATTTATGTAAATAATATTAAATTTTTTTCATTATATTTATATATGTACTCTAAAAAAGATAAATATAAAATAAAATATTATAAAAAAAAACAAGAATTAGAAGATTTATTAAATAAAGATAATAATATTATTTTTATTTATTCACATGACACAAGTATAGATAATAACGGACAATGGAACCTTATAAAAGAAAATTTATATAATAAATCTAATTGGAAATTTAAAGAATATAATAAAGATATGGTATATGATTGGGTAAATAGTAAAATATCTAATATAAATTCAAATAATAGTATAATTAATAATTATATAAATAATAGCTTATGTTGTTTAACTAATAAATTTGATTTTCATATAAATTTAGAAGGTTTTGATTTTATTCCTAAAACATATCTAATATATCAAAATAAAGAAGATATATTAAAAATATCTGAAATAATATTTAAAGAAGGACATGTATTATTAAAAGCAAATAGATTAGAATATTCAGCAGGAGTAACACTTATAAAAAATAAATTAGATTTAGATAAACATATAGATTATAATAAAAAATATGTACTGCAAAATTTAATAAAAAACCCAAAATTATATAATAATAAAACAATTGATATAAGATGTTATGTAATTATTACTTATAATATAGATAAATTTAATATATATCTTTTCAAAGAAGGATATAAAAGAATATGTGAAAATAATTATAATTTAAATGATGAAAAAGCAATAGTAGTTAATAAAAATAAAAATAATTTATATATTACATTTGATAATACTGTATCAGATTATTTTGTTATAATGAAAGATGTAATTAATATTGTAAAAAAAACTTTTAAATCTGTTATAGAAAATAACAAACTTAAACTAATAAGTCATCAAAAAGGATATAATATATTAGGTCTTGATTTTATACAAGATATAAATGATAAAGTGTGGTTTATTGAAGCAAATCATTCTCCTACATTAGATGACGAAAGAATTGCATATATTAGTAAAAAATTAATAGAAACAGTAGTAGATATTTCTGAATCATTATTATTATATAAACCTATAAATAATGAAAATTTATATAAAATAATTTAAACTAAATGCATTAATAAAATATAAGAAGGCATTAAAAACCAAAATATATTAATCCACATAAATGGTCTTTTATCTAAATATTTACCACAAGGGAAACTAGATGTATTATAATTAATACTATCTTTATTTTTTGTTTGTATTAAATATTGACCACAATATAATATACTATTCATAAGTTGAGAACCCATAGATATACCTAAACAAATATAGTATTTGTTAATTAATTTATTATGAAAGAAATATATAGTCATTAAAGAAAATAGACCACATAATGATGAATGTGTTCCTTCAATAATTCTACTCCACTTATCTTTATTAGTCATATATTCTCTATCAGCATATGCTCCATATTCAGAATAAAATACATATGATAAATTCCAAGGAAGTACTATTCCTAAATTATATCTATTAGTCCAAACGTGTTGTTTATTACGTAATAAATTAGTAGACATTTTTATAACATTGTTATAATTTAATATATAAAACATTTCCCACATACCTGTTAACACTGTAAAACACAACCAATAATAAGATATATTATTATCAAAATTAATTTGATATATTTTTTTTATTTTAGAAGATATAAGTACAAATAAATATATTTCTAGAGCGGCTCCTACATATCCTTTAACTTTTAAATCCATCAATATAATATCTTTTTATACATTACTGCTTTAAATATATAATTTATAATATATCTATTCCCCAAGCTATAATATTGTGATTATTTATTTTATAAATATTACTATATTCAATATTATGATTATTTAAATAAAATATATTATCTAGATTTTTTGTTGTATTATTATTTATAGATGTTTCAAGATTTTTCGCTATAGATGAAGCAATATTAAATTCATCTTTATATAAAATAGCTTTACACTTATTTTGAATATTATATTTATATGTTTTTTCTTCTTTGCAATATTTTATATAAGATATAATTTTAAATGTATCTGAAGAATTATTATCTTTTATACTAAAAAAACTAACATCGTTTTTTAAATATGAAATAAGTATAGTATATGCTATTTCTTTAGGAAATTTTTCTGTTAAAATATGATTTATATACTCAAGAGATATATTATTTGTAAAAGAATATATTTTATAAAATTTATAAATAATTTTAAACTCATTTTTGTTTTGTAATAAAGAACAGCCTAATGAATATATTTTTTTTTCATTTCTGATTTTTACTAAAACATTTTTATAATAATTTTTATTTTGTTGCATTGTATCAAAATCATTTCTGATTTTTACTAAAACATTTTTATAATAATTATTATTTTGTTGTATTGTATCAAACATATACTAAATTATATATAAATTTTTAAATAAATTATTTTAAACAGGTGTATATATATGTAAATTAGAATTTTTACTCCAAGACCAATCTACAATTATAGTTTTATATAATTTTAATTTATCGTGTTCGCAAGATTTTGCTAGTATAACATATTTCATATTAGATTCTTTTAATATTTTATTTAATATTTTATTATTCATATCATCATCCCACATTGTATTACATGCATAAAATATAGTGCCTTTTGAAAAACTAATATTAAAAAAATCATCATGTAAAAATTTAAGTGTATTTTTTTGTTTATTGTTTTTATATTTTTTAGATATTTCTATAGCTTTATTGTGTCTTTTTTCCATAATTTCAATACCAACACAGTCTAGTTTATATTTTAAATATATATATATTAATAATTTACCTCCACCAGAACCTAAATCATAGACTACATCATTTTTATTAAAAGTTATATTGTTAAAAATATTATCTATACTGTCGCACATAATTTCACCATATGTTATATTATATTTATCATGTTTCATACCATATAACGAATTATCACTATATATTTCTTCCAATGATTTTAATGATGAATTAACATCAATAACACCAGCAGTAATTTTTTTTGGTTTTTTATTATAATTTAATAGTATTATTATAAAAAATAATAAAAATAGTATATTATTTATCATAATAATATAATATATCTAATAAATTTAAATTGATTTTTATAATTTGTTTAGATAATTATGTATAAAATCACAAAATTATTCTTTTTATTGATTTTAGTTTCGTGTGTATATGGAATTTATAAATTAAATATAGTTCGTTGTAATGGTTATGATGATTTCTCAATAAATTATTTAAGATATCAATATGATTATAAACATTATCCACAATTTTGTGATTATAATAATAATAAGTTTGAATTTAATAATATAGAATATTTAGCATATAGTTTAGAAAGATATTGGAGTGCTTGTAATAATGAAAATTTAGATATTAAATCATATATTGAAAAAACAATAAATTTATGGGAAAATATATGGTATGATTTTGGTTCTTGTAGTAATTTAAATCAGTATGATTATTTTAATAAATCTATGATTTTATTTTATAATTTAAATCATAAATATAAGAATTGTTTTTATTATAATTATATAGAATATTGTAATTATTATTATAATGATGAATTAGAACCAATATATGATAATGATAATTTAAGATATATAATTTAAGATATATAATTTAATATCTAAAATTAATAATATTATTACAACCTTTTAAAAATTCTTGATAACTGGTATTAATTTTAGTAGTATTATTAAAATTATGTGTATATACATTCCATCCTAAAATAATATCTTGTTTATTAAAATAATTATATTTATTTATATTAAAATAATCAATATAAGTATATAATAATGATTGAATACATAATCCAAATACTTTCATATTAAATTTATTATTTTGTAAATATTTAGTATATGTAGCAAATTGTTTTAATATAGCATTAATATTATTACCATTTATAGACTTAATTCTTCTATATACATTTTTAAATTCTACATATTTTTTATTTACACTTAATGTTTTTAAATCTGTATTTAATACATCTACAATAAAATTTGGTGTAGTATTATTAATTTCTAGATAACCAGTTTTATTATTACATATTTGTTGCCATATAATTTTTGTAATGATCCATACAAAATAATTTGCAATTTCTACTGTATCTAATTTTGTTAAATAATACATTAAATTTCTCCACATATGACCTAGTGTTAAACATATACTAGGTTCAATATTATATGGTTCTAAATGTGTAAGTATTTTTAAAGTAATTTGTTTTACTACTTTATTAAAGTCTATTGTATCTAAAAATTTATCTATTTGTAGGCTATTATGTGTAGTTAAAATATAAGAAGCTTGTAATTGTTGTCCGTTAGTATCTATATAACTAACTGATGAAGGACTATATTGATTTTTTAATTGTAATGATAAATTAGTTAGATTTTCAGAAGATTTATATAAGTCATTAATATTATAATAATTAGAATATAATGTATTAATCAAATGTTTTTTAGCAATATTTAAACTAATATCATATTTTTTAGTAAATCTTCTTTGAAATATATCACATGCAATTTCTTCACAAAAACCAACATCTGAATCAAATTCATTAACTAAATTATATAACATTTTAACTACTCTATTTGGCATTAAATCAGCAGCAAACCATTTAACATAATTAGTTGTTATAATTTTAACTAATGTTAATTTATTTGAACTTTTTCTATTTTTTTTATATATTGTATTTAATGTATTATAATGTGGAAGTTCCATAATTTTTAATTGAGATTCTAAATTTAATAATAATAATGATCTCATATTTTTAAAAGCTTTATAATTTAAATATTTTAAATGTTCTTCAATTGTTATATTTTCTTTAAAATCAAAATCAATTGTTTGTAAAAATGCTTCAATTGGTTGTGCTAATTCTACAAATGTTTCTGTACTTGGTATATAATTTAATTTTTTTAAATCTTCTAATGAATATTCTACAGATTTATTTAATTTTTCAATAGCCTCCGGTATTTTATTATATTTTAATTTTAAAATTTCATATAATGATTGGTCTATACTTTCAGTATTTAATTTATTTAAATCTATACTTAATTCATTTACTTGTGTTAATTTATTATTTAAATTATTTAAATCATCTTGTAAATTATATAGTTTTATATAAACACTGGCACTTAAATAATATCTAATTTGTATAACTGTTTTACCATCTAAATTATTTAATTTATTAGTTTGTATATTTAATGTTGTATTATTAACAATATGTTTTAAAATATTCCATAAATTATATAAAATACCTCGTTTTCTTTTTGCATCATCTATTTCATACCAATTATTAGATTTAAATATATTATGTGCTTGATTAATCCATTCTATTGTAATATTTTGCATTGGCCAACTACATCCATTATTACAACAGTCTATATTATTTATAACTGGTAATTTATTAATACCACATACTAATTCATTATTACTAATTGTAAAATTACAAATATGTTGATTATGTGTTGGACAATTATATATTGTATTTTTAAATAAATCAATTAATTGTGTTTTTAAATTTATTTTTTTATTAATTTTATTTAAATTATAAATCTGATTATTTATATTTGATTTATTTTTTAATAAATATGATTTAAATTTACTAATAGGTTCTAATGAAGCAAATATATTAGGTTGTGTAGGATTAGGTAAAATTTCACTTTGTAATGGATACATTCGCAATGTAGATATATATGGTGTTATTACAGTTCTTAATTGTTGTGCTTCTGTAATATAATTATTACGTTCTAATAATCCAATAGTAGGAATAATTAAAGGTTCAGGACCAGCTAAATTATGACTGATATATGGAATTAAATCAGTATATTTATTTAAATTTTCAAAATTATTTAAAATATCTAAATTATTTTCATCATTTTTTAATTGAAATTTGATCCCACACATAAATCCTCCGGGTGCTACATCTTTTGTAACCCATACAGGATAATTTTGTGTAGGATTTCGTGTTCCATGATTAAACGTACCATCAATATTTCCAATTAATGCTTTTATTGATTTATCTTTTTTATCTCCATTAAATTTATTTATACAATTAATAAGATAATTAATTGATGTAGACATTAAATAAAAAATTAATAAAATCAATTTAAAAAAAAAAAATATTATTTAATAAATGAAAATTAATTAATAATAAGTTTATAAAATATTTTTTTATTTAATATTAGTATAATGAATAATATAGAGAATATTAATTATAATTTAACAACAAAAGATATGAGTGAAATAAAATATGCATTTATATTTATAATTATTTTAATTGTAATAATTTATAAAAATGCTTTTGAAAATGATAATTATAGTTGTAATAATATATTAGTGAATACATATTTATATGTGTTAATCTCTTTATTATTATTTCATTTAATAACATTGTTATTTATTAATGCGAAATTACATATAAAATTATTTGAATTTTTAAAAAACACTAATGTAATAATAGGATTATTAGGTATGGTTGGATTATTATTTGGTTTACTTTCTATATTTGATGCGAATTATAATAATATATTAATATCACATATAATGTTATTAGTATTAATAGGAGTATTTAGTTTATTAACATCAATACTTTATGTATTATTAAAAAATCATAATTTATATACAAGAGTTTTATATACAACATTATTATTTGTAATGGTATTACTATGTATATTTTATTTTAAGCAAGATTTGATTAAAAAATATTTAAAAGATGAATATTATTTTATAGTATTAATTTTATTGTTTGTTGTATTTCTTGTAGAAATGATATATATATTGTTTATAGGATATGATAAAACTATGACAATGGTAACATCAGCTTGTGTTTTACTTATTTTTGGATATTTTTTACTAAAAGATACAGAAAATGTAAT
>CERS01186318.1_pt1 | contig 10743 bp, 10 predicted proteins | sample 356251 | NCBI WGS metagenome assembly CERS01 (sample SAMEA2621020, study PRJEB7988) | marine metagenome | isolation source: saline water (ENVO:00002010), including
CCACGATGTCAACGTGATGCTCTACCACTGAGCTACGTGCCCATTTTGTCTTGAAAATTTAAGTTATTTAAATATTAATAGCTAATAAATTCTTAACTATTTAGCCCAACGTTTTAAACCTTCTGGGGTAAACATGTTTTCTTTATGAGGAGTTTCCACTCTCCAATTAATCTTAGGAACATCTGAAGACCTGACATTATTCAATATATATCTTCTTGTGGCCAAATCATACGTCGCTGAATGAATTGAATTACACATTGGTTCATCATAATAGTTAATTTGAGGCAACTCTCTATATCTCATAATATTAAGCTCACCATCAAAAACATCTTCGGATAACATATTATGGCTATCATAATCAAAATACATAACCCTATGAGGTAAAATATGTCTTTTATCTGACTTAAGATCTGCTCTCACAACATTAACTCTAACTAGTTCATATCTTAAAAATTCCTGATTAACATGAAAAGCTGTTAAAGTTTGCTCTATTGTAGCTTCGTGGAATTTATATGCGTTATAAGGCATAAATCTAAGTTGAACTCCAAGATCAGTCCAATCATATCTATCTTTTGCTCCATTAAATCCGTCAAAAGAATCTGTTGTTGTTAATCCTTGAGAAAAACCACTATAGTTATCGTAAGCAATATCCGGTGCTCGTCTAACTCTTCTTGTTCCAGGATTGTATACCCATGCTCTTCGCGGGGTTTTTAATGCATTTAATGATTCTACAACTAGCACTGCAGCATCAGCCAATCTTGGAGGTTCAGTAACTTTTGACATTATCATGCCTTGCAAACCCTTATCATTAGATGCAAATGGATTCCAAAAGTTTCTTGCTACCGCTTTTCCTGCCCCATATGTCCTAGATTCATCAGGGTTTATTATGTAGTAAGGGGATCCTCCTGCAATATCTACTCCTCTATATCTTAAAATGTGGTTCCATACATGATGAAGAGCCTCACTCGGATTAGGAAATGGAATACTCCCCACTACACCTTCAATTCCTTCTCCTTCATCCGTCATAGTCGCATTTTCAATAGTTAAGTCTAATACTTCTTGTGGTACAGAACAGCTTCTTCTAGATTTATAAATATTCATCTTAAAAGAATTGGGATAAGTCTCAAACATAGCAACCTGTCCTGGAGTCAATATATGTTCCTCAAACTGTTCATAGTTTTCAGAAGTAATAGTAAAAAGTATAGAATCATCACTAAATGGATCCACATACGAATTACTACTACTATCAAATCCCTCTACAGGAGAATTAATAGGTATTCTATCACCAATTTCCTCGAAACTAATAGTAACCTCAGCAAGCAGTGTTGAGGTGAAAAATAATAGACTTAGTAAAATGATAGTATTTTTAAACATAAAATTCATGATATAAGAATGTTTTAAGAAAGCAATATATAATAACTATACGAAAAATTATATGGAAGAAAATATAAAATTCTTAAATCAATTTGCAAACTATCTTGCTGATGAAGCAAAAAAAATATCTTTGTTTTATTTTAAGAAAAAAATCAAAATAAATAATAAAAACAAAAAAGATTTTGATCCTGTAACTGCTGCTGATATTGAGGTCCAAAGAAAAATAAATACATTAATTAATAAACAATTCCCAAATCATAGTATTTTGGGAGAAGAGAATAGTATAATCAAAAATAGTGAATATGAATGGTGCGTTGATCCAATTGATGGAACAAAATCTTATATTCAAGGAGTTCCATTATGGGGAACCTTAATATCATTATCAAAAAATAATAAAATTATTCTGGGCTTAGCAGATATACCAGCTTTAGGTGAAAGGTATATTGGTCACTCAAAATTGTCATACAAAATTATTAAAAATAAAAAAACTTTGCTTAAAGTTAGGGGCACTAAAAAACTAAGTGAGAGCATTCTTAATACAACATCCCCATATGTATTTGAAAATAAAAATGATCAAAAAAGTTTTGAGAGTCTTTCATCAAAAGTAAAATCTACAAGACTGGGTGGAGATTGTTATAGCTATTGTTTATTAGCTGATGGCTTGGTTGATATTGTAGTAGAAAGTGGTTTAAAGCCATGGGATATAAGAGCTTTAGTTCCTATAATAAATAATGCTGGAGGAATAATAAATACTTGGGAATCAAATACAGTCGCAGGAGGAGGAAGAATAATTGCTGCAACAAATATGGAGTTATTTAAAAAAAGTCAGAAGATTTTAAAAACAAAAAAACCCAGCCGTTAACGCTGGGTTTTTAAGTATTTAACTTATAAAATATTAACCGCCTAAAGCATCCATTACTGATTGTAATTTCATTGCTATAGACATATCTCCAGAAACTTTTAATTTCCCTTGCATGAATGCACTTGTGCCATCAACTTCTCCAGATCGCATTTGTTCGAATGTCTCTAAAGACATTGATAAAGTACAATCAGCATCCTTATCTTCGTCAGATACAGTATTTGGATTAGATTTACCATCTAAGAAAATACACCCTGCACCTTCAAAATCAAATTTTACTGTTGCACCCAATCCAGTATCTTTTCCTTCAATGCCTTTTTGAAATTCAGCTAATAAACTTGCTACATCAGCCATATAATTATTCTCCATTGTTTGTTAAGATAGCAAATAAAACATTTTATAGACTATATGACAATAATTTTTTTAAGTAATAAAAATAACATATAATGTCTAGAAAACCTAAATTCTGGATTAAGGCCAAAAGGGAACTTTGCCTTAAAGATAAAAAATTAGCTAGGATAATAAATAAGTATCCTAAGGATTTTTTATATTCTAAATCTGATCCATATAAAACTCTAGCCAGATCAATTATAGGTCAGCAAATTTCAGTTAAAGCTGCGCAAGCTGTTTGGGATAGATTTGAAAACAAATGTAATAATGTTTCTCCTGAAAAAGTAATAAAACTTCATCATATGACACTTAAATCATGTGGTCTATCGCACCAAAAAGTTACTTATTTAAAATGTTTGTCTAATGCATTTATTGATAAGACTTTAGAGCCAGATTCATGGGTAAAACTTGATGATGAAGAAATCATATCACAATTAACTAAAGTAAAAGGTATAGGCAGATGGACAGCTGAGATGTATCTAATATTTAATTTATGTAGGCCAAATGTATTTCCTGTTACGGACATTGGAGTAATTAGAGGCATATGTGAATGTTACAAATTGAAATATCCCATAAATGTACATCGTGCTATAAATATCTCTGAAAAGTGGAAACCTTGGAGATCCGTTGCAACATGGTATTTATGGAGAAGCTTAGATCCCATACCAGTTGAATATTAGAATGAAAAACATAAAAATTACTTATGCTTCAAATGCAGAACATAATTTTGCCCAAAGGCTCGTTATAAAAACTATTGAACGAGCGACGGGAAGAAACAAACTAGAAAAAATCTATAAAGAATATTCGGAAAAAAACAGCGATCCTAAATTTTTTTGGAGCGCTATCTTAAAAATTATGAATATAAAAGTTACTAATAAATCAAAAGATAGCCTTAAAATACCGCATTCAGGACCATTATTAATGATTTCAAATCATCCATTTGGAATAATTGATGGACTAATATTATGCTCCTTAGCTTCTGAAGTTAGAGATGACTTTAAAATCATTACCCATGAAACATTAAAATTTATTCCAGAGCTAGATAAGTATATTCTACCTATAGATTTTAGCGGTGTAGATAAAAAAACAATAAAAAACAATATAAAAACTGCAAAAAAAGCAAAAGAACATTTAACTGGTAATGGGCTATTAATTATATTTCCCTCTGGCAGTGTATCTGTAGCTAAAAGTTTAAAAACAGCAGCTCAAGATGATGAGTGGAAACTCTTTGCTGCTAAATTAATCCATCAAACTAAAACTAATGTACTACCAATTTATTTTGAGGGAAAAAATGGTTTTTTATTTCATCTATTTGCCTCTAAAATAAAGAATCAAACCTTAAAATATTCTTCATACATCCATGAAACAAGAAGAAAGATTGGAAAAGAAATTGTTGTTTATTCTGGAGAATTAATAGAATATAAAAATATAAAAGATATTAAGGATAGAGCTAAATTAACTGCTTATCTAAAAGATATTACTTATCAACTCAAACCATAATAAAAAAATATGATAAAAGATGATTTGTATATTTATACTTTTTATAGATTCTTAAATATCAAAAATAAAAAACATATTAAGAGTTTATTGGACACATATTTTAGCAAAAAACTACTTCGTGGAACTATTTTATTAGCAAACGAAGGAATAAATTGTTCTATTTCTGGGATAGAAAAAGATTTATTAGAAACAGTAAAGCTTATTAAAAATTTATTAAATATTAGAAAATTAAATATCAAAGTAAATACAACAGATTTCCTTCCTTTTAATAGAATTAAAGTAAGATTGAAAAATGAGATAGTATCCCTTGGTAAAGGCGAAATGGAGGTAAATAAACTTACTGGATCACACATCCTTCCTTCAGAATGGAATAAAATAATTCAAAAAAAGGGAATTAAATTGATTGATACTAGAAATAGCTATGAAATTGATATAGGAAAATTTAAAGGGGCTATTAATCCAAAAACAAAATCTTTTCGTGAATTCCCTGCAAAACTAAATAAAATTGGAATTAAAAAAAATGATAAAATAGCAATATACTGTACTGGTGGAATAAGGTGTGAAAAAGCATCTGCATATCTAAAATTGAAAGGATATAAAGATATTGTTCAACTTAATGGGGGTATAATAAATTACTTAAAGCATGTGAAAGAAAACAATAGAGAATCATTTTGGCAAGGTGAGTGCTTTGTATTTGATAACAGAGTTACAGTTAAAAAAAATTTAACAAAGGGAAATTATTTACAGTGCCATGGCTGCAGACACCCAATAACAAAAGATGATACAAAACTAAAAAGTTATAGAAAAGGTATTTCTTGTAAATATTGTTATAAAAAAAGAAAGGTTTCACAAATTAAAAGATCAGCTACAAGACAAAATCAAATCGATATAGCAGAAATAAAAGGGGTATCTCATTCATTTAAAAAAATAAAAATCCAAGATGTATACTCTTAAATTTTCTTCTTATTTTTAAATTTTTTGAATTTTTTCCAATCATCTGAAGAAATCACATATCCAATACATTTTTTAGACCCACATTTACAAACATGGTCTGAATAATCATCTTCATCAAATTCAAATCCATAGTCATAAGATAATTCTTCGCCAGGCTTGATTTTTTTAATAGATGAAATCCAAATATGTCCTTTTGTAATTTCAACTTCACAGTTTGGATCACATGAGTGATTTATATACCTGGCTTTATTATATTTAGGTGATCCATCAATATCGTACCTGCTATTTAATTCAAAAATGTATACTGAACCTTGTTCTTTTGAATTAAGATATCTTTTTAACCTTCTTTCTGATCTTTTATCTCCTTCAGACCTTAAAACTTTTTCACCTATATACTCAATTATTTTTGTGTTTTTCTTAATATTTTCTGTTGCAAAAACACCTGATCCATGAATCTTAGATTTTTTTAATTTCCACATAATTTTAATTTAACAGATTTAAGTAATAATATTAAATTTAATATTTCTCTTGATTGTTAATAAACCTCCAAGTGTCTTCTATCATTTGTTTTAGATTTTTTTGTGGGAACCACTTTAGTTCCTTTTCGGCCTTTTTAGTATTCGACCAATATTGACCTAAGTCACCTGATCTTCTACCAACAATTTTATATTTGATTTTTTTCTTCGAAACTAATTCAAACTCCTCAATAATTTCAAAAACACTGAATCCTTTCCCTGTACCAAGATTCCAACAAAAATAGCCATCATTTTTGTCTAGATAATTAAAAGCAAGAGCATGGCCTCTTATTAAATCATCAATGTGAATATAGTCCCTTATACCTGATCCGTCTTCAGTTTCAAAATCATCACCAAATATTTTAAGAAAATCTGATATACCTAGAGCTACCCTTGAAATACTTGGTATTAAGTTACTACTTTGTTTAATATTGAACTCACCAATCAATCCAGATTCATGAGCCCCTATAGGATTAAAATATCTTAGTACTGCTATTTTCCAATTTTTATCAATACTTGAAATAGATTTAAGAATATTTTCTACAGTAACTTTTGAATTTCCATAGGGGTGGGTTGAAATTGCTAACTTATCTTCTTCTGACCAAGGCAAAGGATTATCAGAGCTGTAAATGGTCGCTGAAGACGAAAATACCATTTTATTAACATTTGATAATTGCATCACCTGTAAAAGATTGATTGTTCCAACAACATTATTTGAATAATATTCAATTGGAGAAGTAATGCTCTGACTAACTGATTTTAATCCTGCAAAATGAAAAACTGCAGAAATATTATATTTTTTAAAAATTGATTCTAATAATTTTCTATCTCTTATATCACCTTGAATAAATTGAATTTTTTTTTTTGTTATTTCGTTAATTTTATAAACTATATTCTCAGAACTATTAGAGAGATTATCTAAAATTATTAATTCGTGTCCCTTTACCGTTAGATCAACCACTGCATGCGAACCTATATAACCGCAACCTCCTGTAACTAATATCATATAAAAATCTCAAATATTCGATTATGAATCTTTTTTATATATAGACTGCAAATAAAATCCAACAGGTAAAAAGTAAATAATATTGATATAATTATTAAAAAAGTTCTGTGTTGGAAGAAATGGCCAAAGACTTATAATAAAGCAAGCAATTAAGCATATCTGATAATCACTTAGAACCTTATTTTTTCTAAATAATGACTCATAAATATGCTTAATCACCACTCTACATAAATATAAAACAGTTATTAAAATAAATAAAAATCCAATTATTCCAGTTTCTGCTAGTAGTTGGATATATGTGTTGTGAGGATGGGTAGTACAACTATCAGGAGCATGCTGAAATTCATTTCTACTACATAACTCCCTAAATAATTTTGGACCATGTCCAATTAGAGGCTTATCCTTAAACATATTCCACGCTGTTAGAATATACTTTTCATGGACCTGACTAAATAAATAAACTCTATCTGAACTAACTGAAAGCCCTACATCATTCATTGTTACTGAAATATTTCTTTCTTTGACTGAGGGATTATAAATAGTAATCATAGTCATAATCAAAATTGAGACTATAAAAGAAATAATTCTGATAGTTTTAAATTTTGAGATTAATAAAACAATAAATAGGGTAGATATAAAAAGTAGCCCCAATGCTGTCCTTTCTCCAGAAACAAATATTAAAACGTCAGTCAAAATTAATAGCACTATTGTAAAAATAATTTTAATTTTGGTTGGATTAAAATTAAATATCAATAAACCAATAAGTAATGGAAATAGTCTAGATAAATAGCCACCAAGTATTTGACTATCATTAAATACAAGTGTTAGCCGTGTTCCGATTCCACTAAATCCAAAAATATTTTTACCATTTAAATATTGATAAAAGCCATCTGAAAGAGCTATAGAGAAGGTTAAGGCAAAAATAATTGAGAACCTTCTTAAAAATTTACTGTCTGAATCAATTACTAACCAAACACATAGGGAAAGTAAGAGAAATCTAAAATAAAATAAGCTATTTTCAAGTGAAAAAAGAGGGTTAATTGAAAAGGAAGATCTAACTAATAAATAAAAATAAAAAAATAAAAAAAAATAAACAAAATAATTAGTAAAATAACTCCATAATTTATCTTTTATAACTAAAAATAGGAAAATTAATGATAATAAAACTACTATTAAGTCAGGAATGAATGGTCCAGTCAAAAGTGCTAAAGGTAGAAAACAAAGCATCCAAGAAGCTGAATTTAATAGAAAATTTCTAAAATGGGTCATTAAATTTTAAATTAAAAAGATAGATGTCACATTCAATTTATAATAGTTAATCAATAATCTATAAAATCAAAAAAATAATTTAAAATTTTTAACTATTTTTATTTCTAAGGATATCTAAAAACAAGATAACTAGAATTCCTAAAAAAATTGATAAAACTAAGACAAACTGCAATACTAAAATTAAACTTAAATTGGGATAAAATTGAGAATAGTATGTATAATTAATGTCATAATTAATTAAATTAATCTCTTCATTTGAAACATAATTTAAGTATTCTTGTAAAGCTATGTGCTTAAGGATTATAAACTCATAACCTAACGCATCTTTTTGTTCTTTGTCGGGTGAACTTTGAGTTGATAAAACACTTAAAGCAGATCCATAAAATAATCTATCTAAATCGTCTATATCTACATTCACAATGGATTCTCTAAGCTTTTCAGTAACGTCATTTTTTTTTTGATTTTGAGATTCAACCCTCTCATATTCTTTTTCTGACAATGCTAATAGTTGACTGTTACGAATTTCTAAATCATTTATCAAACTTTTATTAAGACTACTCATGATTAGATGAAGATATTCTTTTATAAATTCTTTATCATGATGATTAAAAGAAATTATTGATTCTTCTATATCAATATCAAGCATTTTTATATTACTTGAATTAATTTTTTTAATTTCCACATCAATTAATTCTGGGCTCAATGATCTATCAACAAGATTATATTGAATATAAGTTTTTTTTAATTTTTCATTAGGAATTAATTCTGGGTTTACTATTTTATCTTCAATCTTATTGGTGATCTTTTCCTTATAATCTTCATAAAGTATATTAAAATAATGGTGACCTGGATCTGTAAAAATAAAAATTTTATTTTTTCCTGAATATATTTTTTCTATATTTGAATAGATTAGATATGTTGCAGTCAGAGATATAAAAATAAATATAATAAGAGGAATTATATTTTTATAAGTTATGATTATAAGACCCGAAAGTGATATCTCATAAGTATTTTTATTGTTTTCCATAATAAATCTATTGATTTTGATGAATCTATATCAATTTGAACTCACTTAAAAGAAATAAAATTATTTGGTTGATTTAAATCGATCTTTAAATCCTTCAATATTATTTTCAAATATTGAAATTATATTTGAGGTATCCTCAAGTTGCATAGCAGTTTTTAATTGATTCAATGAATCTTCTAGATTTATTACATCAATTGATTTTTCTTTTGCAATAACTATGTCATCATGTTCAGTTTTTGAAAATTCACCATCAATGAGAAGCTCTTCAAACATCTTTTCTCCGGACCTAAGTCCTGTAAATTTTATTTCTATACCATCACTAGAATTATCATTTTTTTCTTTTAAACCAGACAACTCGATCATCTTTCTTGCCAAATCAATAATTTTGTGAGGCTCACCCATCTTAAAAACAAATACTTCGCCTCCTTTCGCAAACGTAGTTGACTGTAATATCAATCCAACTGCTTCAGATATTGTCATAAAAAATCTTGTAACATTTGGATCGGTTACTGTAACTGGGCCACCTGAATCTATTTGCTCCTTAAAAAGTGGAACTACACTTCCTGAAGAATTTAGAACATTTCCAAATCTTACTATAGAAAAAATTGTAGAATTACTTTCTAACTCTTTTGCCTTAATCTGTAAGCATATTTCAGCAAATCTTTTTGTTGCTCCCATAATATTTGTGGGTCTTACAGCCTTATCAGTGGACACTAAAACAAAGTTTTCAACTTTAGATTCAATAGCAGCATTCATAACATTAACTGTTCCAAAAATATTATTACGCACTCCATCAATTACATTATTTTCTACTAAAGGTACGTGCTTAAATGCAGCTGTATGAAAAATAAAATTAGGTTTTATCTTTATTAATAATTTCTTTATTCTTTCAAAATCATTAATAGAACACAATGAAGCAATTACATTGGTCTTAAATTTATTTTTCTCAATAATCTCATTTAGTTTTCTTTTTATTGAATATAAATTGAATTCATTGTTCTCAATTAAAAAAATATTGGAAGGATTATAAAGCAGTATCTGCTGACATAGCTCTCCACCAATTGAACCACCTGCTCCAGTAATTACAACAGTTTTTTCTTTAAACTTTTCTGAAATTGAACCTTCATTAAGATGAATGTTACGGTTAAGAATATCCATAACATTGATTTTTTTAAATTGTGTGCTTCTTTCGCCGTACTTAAGTAAATTGCTCAATGATGGCATAACCATGACTTCTAGATCGAAGTGTCTAAGTCTAGACAATATAAGCCTTTTCTCGTCTGGGGTAATTGTTCTTATTGCAAATATAAGATTTTTTATTCTTTCTTTTTTTATTAATGAATTAATTGAGTCAAATCCATATATTTTAATTCCATTAATCTCTCTTCCTATCTTGAGTTTGTTATCATCTACAAAAGCTTTTACTCTGTATTCATTAGACTGAGCTATCATATCATTTATTTGAACACCATATTTTCCTGCACCATAAATAATTACTGGAATTAAATTCTCATTTAGTAAGAATTTTCTTATTACTGCAGCAATAGTTAATCTATTCACTAATATAGTAGCAAATAATATAATCGTCTGAATTCCACTAACAGACCTGGGTATATCCTCAGGTCTAAATGTAATTGTATATATAGAAAGGATTAGGCCGTAAAGTGATATTGCATAAGTTAAGTTTACTAAATTATTAATACCAAAATACCTTGTAACAGAATTATAAATTTTAAATAAATAAAAGAGAAATAATAAAAGTAAAAATGAATATAGAAAAAAATATATTTGGCTTAAAGATAATAAAAAAAATTCTTCATATCGAAGAGTAAGTGCGGCCCATGTTGAG
>CERS01034566.1_pt1 | contig 10738 bp, 10 predicted proteins | sample 356251 | NCBI WGS metagenome assembly CERS01 (sample SAMEA2621020, study PRJEB7988) | marine metagenome | isolation source: saline water (ENVO:00002010), including
TGAAACTCAATTAGAAAATATTAAACAAATCCTAACGCTTCGTTATTGTGTAAATCTAGAAAATATTTCCAAAAAACTCAAACCAGAAGATTTTATCATTAATTCAACTATAAAAAACTATGAAGATATTATCGAACAGTCAATTAGAAAGTCAATTTCTAATGGTATAGATTCTAATTCAAAAAAAATTGGAATTTCATTAAGTTCAGGGATTGATTCAACTTTAGTCTTAACATTACTACGAAAAGAATTACCAGATATAGAAATTGAATCAGTTTCTGTAAAATTCAGTGAAAGTGTCGATGAAACTAATGCTTCAAAAAAAATATCAGAAAAATTCAATACGAATCACCATGTCCTTGAAATTAATAATTTTTTAGAAGAATTACCAAAAGCTATTGGCATAGTGAAACAACCTTTTTGGGATCTCCATTGGTACTATCTTGTTAAAAAAATGAAAACACTATCAAATGTTTTTTTATCTGGTGATGGAGGAGATGAATTATTCGGGGGATATACATTCCGTTATGAAAAATTCTTAGAACAAGTAACCAATAAAACGAATCCAAAAGAAAAAATTATTTCATATCTTAATTGTCATGAACGTGATTGGATACCTGAACAGGAAAAATTTTTTGGCAGTGAGTGTCAATTTTCATGGGATGAGATATACCATATTCTTACCCCATATTTTGATAATTCTTTATCTAATTTAACACAAGTTTTCCTAGCTGATTATAATGGAAAATTACTTCATAACATGCAACCATTGTATGATAAATTTCACAAAAAGTTTAACATCAAAAACATAACTCCGATATTGAATAAAGAATTAATTTTGTTATCTTGTCAGATGCCTAATAACCTAAAATTTGATAAAACCACAAATTTAGGAAAACTTCCTCTTACAAAACTTTTAGAAAAATACAAAGTAGCAAATCTAATTTCTCCAAATAAACAGGGTTTTTCAGTTAATACCGTTAACATGTGGTATTCATACGCACAAAACATCTTTTTGTATTATTTTGATAAATCCCGTCTAGTTGAAGACAAAATTTTGAATAAAAATTGGATTGATGAATATTCTAAGAAAAGTAGTCTAGATTCTCGTTATATTAATAAAATGTTAGGACTTCTTGCCTTAGAAATTTGGTATAGGTTATTCATTACAAATGAAATTGATGATTCTGAAAAGTTATCTATTTAATCATTTAAGACATCTGTGACATCTACGTATTGATATGGTTTATCACTCTGACTCCAAAAATTCTTGTCTTGAACAAATTTATAATCTTCATCAAAAAATTCATTAAAAATTATTCTAAATGTGTTTACTGGAGTTATAGTTTCATACATATGATTATAATTTAAATTTGGAAAATAAACTGCGTTTAAATTTCCCAATCTTTCTTGAATCATTTCTTTAGTAGGGTTATCCCAATCTAATTCAAAGCCTGAACCTGTATCGCCTTGTAGAATAATTATTGGTTTATTTTTAGAATTTAATAATTCAGGAATTAATTCCATAAGTTTTTTGTTCGCAAATTCTACTTGATCAATATGTGCTTCCCTCTCATTCCAATTTCCTCCAGATAAAGAATTACCAGGCGTTACATGTTCCCCATTTGGTCCAAAAATGTATGGTGGATGGGGTAATAACATATGAACAAATACAAAGCTCGGCATCACACTCTCTTGATTTATTTTTTCAATTTCTTCAAACGAACAGAGAATTCTATCTCTTCTTAGTTGTTCTGAATATCTTTCATGAAAATAACTAATCACAGATGTTTCTAATAATTCACGTACCAGTGAATCTCTGTTCGCTTCTTTATATTCACACTTGTTTACATCAGTTTTTTCAAATTCACCGTTTGGTCCCCATAATGATCCAACATTAAAAATCTTATATCCCATATCATCAAATTTTTTCATAACTATATTTTTACTGAGTAATTCATTCAATAATTGAAAATTTTTAGAATTAGGATTTTCTTTTATTGTTAATTTATCCAAATAATCCATATTTAGCGAAGAAGTTAGTGATTGAACAGTCGTTGGAAAATTACTTGAGCTATTTTTTATAACATGAAAATTATTTGATTCCAAAAAATCTATGAAGTTACTATTATCAAACTTAAAAAATTTTTTTAAAGAAAAATCATTTGGATATTCATCTAGAATGATATAGTAGACATCTGGATTGAGAAATCTATCATCTATTTTATTGGGTGATTGGATTTCATCATTATTTTGAAAAATATTTTGAAATAGATCCTCTTCTGAAGCTCCTACCCCAAGAAATTTTTCATTGGCTGATACTTGTGGACTGCCAAAGAAATTTCCATTGGAGAAATCTGTAATTATGTTCACTGAAATTATTACGAATAAGGAAACTGCAATTACATTACTAATTGTCGTAGCGTTGTTAAAAACTCGATTAGATTTTACAAAATAAATTGAACCGAATAGTCCTACTATTAAAAATGGAATTAAGATATATCTATGTCGTACTATCTCTGAACCATCTAATGAATCATTTAAAACATTAAAAAAATGCCCATATGAGAAAAATAGAATAATTAATAATGAAATAACCAAAGCAATTTTATTTTTATTTGTAACCCTTTTACTAATGACGAATAACAAAACACTGATTATTGATATCATGATTAATGAAGGAAAAATTATCTCTGTAAATGGTAATAAATGAATATTTTCTGAAAAAATAAAAATTATTGGAAAAACTGAAAAAAGTATTGGATGTATAATAAACGAAAATTTATTTTTATTATTTAATTCATTCATGACACGGATTTTATTGATTTATTATTCAATCTTTTGATAGAAACTCTTCAGTTTTGTTTTTTAACAAGTAGATTTTTCTATGAGAATTCTTTATTTTTACACTATCTAATATTTCAAAATATTTTAAAACTAACATTTCAAAATTTTCTTCTGTATAATCATCAAAAACATCTTCTCTATTTTGAAGTAATCTATGTATCTGTGAATCCTCCTTGTCTACAAATTCAATTATAAGATATTTTGCTATGGATGAAAATAGCTCAAACTGTTTTTTTAATGGTATTCCAAATGTAATTCTCAAATGATGTATTAATGCTAAAGCTAAACAAGTATTTTTTTCAATTCTTTTTAAAAGTGATGGTCTTTCTAAATTATTCCAACCAATTGATTGTGATGGATTTGCTAAATCCCCTATAATTGAAATTATATTTTTGTCATGATGATTATAATTTTTGTTAACTGCAATTGGATCGACATCAATTGACACGACGAATGTTTTTTCTGATGCAATTCTTGAAAACTTTCCATCATTTGCTCCAAAATCAACAATAATTTCTGACGAAGTTTTTTGAATAAATTCTTTAACTGTATTTTCTTTATCTAATTGTCCTTCTTCACTATAGTTTGTATCTTTATAATATTCTGCCCATTCTGTTTCTTGTTCTAAATTAAGGTTTTTTATAGTTGATCTCAAACTTGAAATTATTCCTAGTAATTGTATTTTTTTCAACTTTTTCTTTTCAACTTTCTTTTCTTCATATCTTTTTTGCGCTTTAGCATGAGCATGAAGATGTGCTGATAATCCAAAATTTGTAAATGTACTTTTTGGAACAATTCCTGATACTATGTCCAATGGTATGCCATCAATATAATTAACAAGGAGTTTTGATAATCTCACATCTTTTTTTGCCATCAGAGCGAGTGGACCCAAAAAATGTTCGCAGAATTGTCTATAGGCAATCCATGGTTCCTCACGATATTCTTCAAACGATGTTATGTCAATTAATATCGGTTTTCCATTATGGAATTGTATATTGTATGCACTAGCATCTTTTAATGAAAATCCAGATTCAATACATTTTTTTTGAATTTCTAACGTCATTAAAGCTGCATCTTTTAACATATCAAACGACCATTCGTATGGAAAAGAAATGAATTTAATCTTATCCTGTTTTATTATTTTGAAAATATTTGAATCATTTAATTCTAATTCTGAACTGTCTTCAAAGTTCATTAACATTTCATCATCAATTAATTTTTTGAATAATCCCGTTTCGGTAGCTTTTTCAAATATGCTTGCATAATTTTTGTTAATTATTCTATAAATTGAATTATTGTGATGTACCACATACCCATTTGGATCTCTAAATGATGCATTATCTACAATTATTTTCTGTGTATCATTTGGAACCAACTCTTAATTTTTAAGATTTACGATAGATAAAAAGTTCACTTACAATACATAATGAATTATTTCATGAATTTCATTTTAATTTTCTGCCAGTATATTTTTACTGCAATTCCTGCACCCACTAACGTACCAATTAACATTTGAACAATCATACTTCCACTTCCTGGATCGATATAAGCAAATGCGTTTGATATTGAAAATTGTCCTAAAATCAATGAAATTGCTAAAAGTGGCCAGAATTTCAAATACATAATTAAAAACTAAATCTTATCAAGATAAATTTATCTATCTATTCTTCTAATTAATCAAATATAGAGAGTTTTACAAATCCATTATATTTCGAGATTATTATCAAATCATACGCTGTAATATGATTTCATATTTATTTCATGAAAAATTATTTCTTTCTAATATTTTGAGAAAATTATTTGTAATTGTTTTCCATGAATATTTTTCTTTTACATTCTCAAGGGCATGATTTGTAATTTGTTCAGCTAAATCTCTATTAGAGAGAATTTTCCTTATATTTTCAACAATTTCTTTATCATTATTTCTTTCTACCAAAAAACCTGTTTTTTGATTCTCTATAATTTCAGGAATACCTCCAACATTTGTTGCTATAACAGGTCTTTTCATTAACATAGCTTCAACAATACTTTGTCCAAAACCTTCGAGTCCTGATAACAATAGAAATATATCAATTTCTGAAAGGAAATTATAAACTTCTTTGGGATACTCTAAATTCCCTAACCAAACAAAATTATCAAATTTATTTAATTCGGGTATAATTTTATTTTTATAAATTCCATCTCCTGCTAAATAAAATGTAATTTCAGGTAATTTTTCTAGAACTTTTTTTAGTACAAGTAGTTCTTCAGTTTTCCCCCAAATATTCAATCCTTGAAGTAGTCCTACAGCTGGGTGCTGTAATTTATTCTTACTAGATATTTTCCATTTCGAAGGAACACGTCCATCTGCATATAATAATTCAATTCTTTTTTTTGGATATCTCTTTCGTACTTCTTTTTCTAAATATTTTGAAATAGGTAAAATTATTGATGATTTTTTAAAACTTGAATCAATTAATCTAATATTTTTTTGATAAGCAATTTTTTTGATAGGTGAATTGTAAATTGTTTTTTTTGCCAATTCAGCTTCTTCCCAATAATTTCCTCTTAATAATATGGCTGTTGGAATATCTCTTTTCAAAAATGTGTAATTTAATTTTGTTATACGATCTAAAACTATTAAATCCGGACAAAAATCTTCTAATAATTTGTTTATTTCTTTTTTTTTATTTATCCGATCTTTCCAATCCATGCTTGTTGTTTTCTGAATAAAATCTAAATCATGAATAATTTTACATGTAACTCCAGATTTCTCTAATTCTTGTACAAATTCCTCTAAATGAGTAAATCTATTTTTATTTCCAGAAATTAGTATCTTCATCTAATTTCTAGTTCAGTATGTATTAAAAAAATTACTTATTCATTATTATTATGAAATCTTCATAGTAGAATTTATAAAAATCTATATTTTTTTTAAAATATGTTTTTGATCTCTCAGAATATTGATTCTTACAATATTGACCTTCCTGATAATACAGTTTTCCGAATAAATTTAGCATGGTGTAACAATTTAGATGAATTAAAAACAAAATTAGAAAAAAATAAAGAAATGAAATTCTTTGTTGATTTGCCAATAGGTCGAATTAAACCTCCAAATAATAGATATTCTTTGGACGAAATTGTACCGATAGTACAAGAATTTTCAAACATTCATTATTTTGCAATTTCAAATGTTGAATCAAAAAAAGATTTAGAACCATTCTTACAAAAATTACCTTCTCGAGTTAATATTGTTCCAAAAATTGAAAGTCCTTTGGCAATTGCCAATATAGATGAAATTTGTAATATATTACAAACTAACAACAAAACAGTTATGCTAGATCATGATGATCTATTTTCATCAATTGTTAAAAATAATGAAAATAAAGAAAAATTTCAAGAATATATAAAAATATTAGTTAAGTATTGTAATGAAAATAATATTTCATTACTAAGAACTGTTGGAGTGGTTTTTAGTGATGACGAAAAAAGAATCACACAATATGAAAAATAAAATATTTTCAACTAACCTTGAATTTTTGTAATATTTCAATCAAATCTTTCTCTGTGACCGTTTTTGGATTGTTGTCCAAATGTTTTCGATCAGTTAGTATTGTTTTTGCAGCTTTTTCAACATTTTCTTTCAAGAAAATTTCTTCAAATTCTAATTTTTTTGAAATCTTGTAGAATCTTTCCGCAAATATTGACGAATTAAATTTATGAGCTTCAAATGTTGTAAATGCAAGAGCATGACCATGACTATATCCTTCATTTGAAAATACATATGATAATGCATGACCTAGTGTTGTTGAACAATTTCCAAATCCTAATCCTGTAATCAAAGATCCCATTGCCAAATTTTCGAATTTTTCATTTAATATTGCATCTTCTAACATATCGAATGCAGATTTACACATAAATTTTGTATATTCGTTACCACTCAAACTATCAAATCCTTCAGAACATTGCGCACACGCATCTATGGCAGAATTTTTTATTATTTCCATAGGTGCATTATTAATAAAATAAGGATCAACTATTGCAATATCTGCAAACATTCCATCATCATGAAAGCTTTTTTTCTTTCCATTTACTGTTAATACTGAAATTCTTGTCACTTCACTTCCGCTTCCAAAAGTTGTTGGGATTAAGATTTTCTTTTTTTGTAATTTATGGCCTACAAATTTTGCCACATCTAATGAACTACCTCCTCCTAACCCAATCACGCATTCAATATCTTCATTTTTAAAAATTGAAATTATTTTTTCAGCTGTTTCTAGTGAAGGGTTAGGCTCCACTTCATCAAAATATATCTTATTTTGTAAATTTGTATAATCTAACCAACCTCTTCCAATGGCGCCTTTTGATGTAATTACTAATGATTTTTCTGGAAAATTAAAGTCTCTTGCTGAATCTCTTCCAAATTTAATATTCTCTGGCTGTTTAATGGAATTCATACATTCCAATTGATGGGATGTTTTTTATAACTTACAATTACAATTTTCTTAATGAATCAGTCTGAAAATCTAGTGAATCTTCTGGAGAAAAAACCCATTGTTAAAGTATGTGGTGCATATGATGCTATGTCCGCAAAATTAGTTGAAGCGAATGGGTTTGATGCAATATGGGCAGGAAGTTTTGCAATATCGGCAATCCATAATGTTCCTGATGCCAGTATTTTAACAATGACTGAATTTTTTGATGCAGCATCAAATATGGCTCAATCATGTGAGATACCTGTAATCGCAGATTGTGATACTGGTTATGGTGATGCTAACAATGTTAGACATTTAGTAAGAAAATATGAAAATGCCGGAATTGCAGGTGTGTGCATAGAAGATAAAACATTCCCTAAACAAAACAGCTTATTGAAAGATGGGAACAATCAACTATTATCTGAGAAAGATTTTGTTGCAAAAATTCTTGCTGCAAATGATATAAAACAAAATAAATCATTTTCCATTATTGCTCGTGTAGAAGCTCTAATTTCAGGAATAGGTATGAAGGAGGCTCTCAAAAGGGCACATGCATATGAAAAAGCAGGAGCTGATTTAATTCTAATTCATTCAAAACAAATCTCACCTGAAGAAATATTTGAATTTTCAGAATCTTGGGAGGGTAGCTCACCTTTAGTTGTTATTCCTACTACATACTATTCTGTAAAAATTGATGAATTGATATCTCATAACATCAAAATGGTCATATATGCAAATCAAACATTACGTGCGGCACATCTGGCATTAACTAACTTGCTTAAAAAAATGAAAGATGCAAATAATATGGATGACATACAAAATGAAATGTCATCCATGGATGAAATTTTCAAACTTCAAGAAATGTTTGACATAAAATCACAAGAAAAAGATATTGAAGAAAAACTTCGAAAATTAGGTTACATCTCTTGACAAATTCATTCCAAACAAAAATCTTTAATTTTTTTCAAAAAAATAACATAACTGATTTTGTTGGGGTGCCAGACTCAACTCTTAAAGAATTTATTTCATTAGGACTAAAAAATAAAAAAATTATTGTTACTACCAGAGAAGAAGAAGCTATTGGAATTGCCACTGGAATTTGTTTGTCTGGAAGTAATTCTCTAGTTTTTATGCAGAATGCTGGATTTGCAAATTCTCTTAGTACAATCACATCACTTGTAAAATTATATAAAATTCCAATAATTTTTTTAATTGGTTGGAGAGGATATTTGAAAGACGATGCTCCTGAACATATAATGATTGGAAAAGTACAACCAGAATTGATTAAAACAATAAAACTACCTTCGAAAATTCTTTCAGAAGATAATTGGGAACAAAATTGTATTTGGGCCCTTAAAAAAATAAAAAATGATTCTCCATGTGCATTAATTGTAAAGAGAGAGTTTCATGATTAGAAAAGAAGCTATGAAAATTGTATTGGAAAATATTAATTCATCACCAATAATTTCTGCAAATGGATTTATGAGTAGAGATTTGTTTGAGTTGAAAGAAAAAAATTCTAATTTCTATATGATTGGTTCTATGGGGTTAGCATCTTCAATAGGTTTAGGTGTAGCTTTAAAGAATCCTAGAAAAAAAATTTTTGTTTTTGATGGAGATGGAAATATTCTAATGAATTTAGGATCATTAGTCACTATAGGTTCATTACAACCTAGGAACATAATTCATATTATTTTTGACAATAATAGCCATGAATCTACCGGAGGCCAACCTACTGCGTCTAATAAAATAAAAATATCAGAATTTGGAAAAATTTGTAATTATAAAGTATTCACAACAAAAGATGAAAAATCTCTAAGAAATTGTCTCAGAAAAATCAAAAAAGTCAATCATTCTGTAATGCTTATAATAAAAATTTCAAAAAGTAATGTTCGAAGTAAAAGAGTTTCCTTAGAACCTGAATTTATTAAAAAAAGATTCATGAGCTCATTAAAAGAAATACAATGAAAGCAATAATTATTGCAGCAGGAATTGGGTCACGTTTAGGTGATTTGACAAAAGATTTACCAAAACCCTTGATTGATGTTAATGGAAAATCTATTCTTCAACGGCAGATAGAAATTTTCAATAAATTTGGAATTGATGAAATATTTATTGTAACAGGTTATAAACATGATAAATTTAAATTTTCAAATGTAAGCTATATTTACAATTCTGAATACCAACAGACAGAACAACTTGGAAGCTTAATGAAAGCAAAGAATCAGATATCTGGAGATTTAATTATTTCCTTTGGGGATATTTTATTTGAAGAAAATATTTTAGAACAATTACTTGAAAGCAAAGAAGATTTTATCTTAGCATGTGATCCACATTGGGAAAACTCATACGAACAAAGATCAGATAATCCTCCGATACAATCAGATTTTATTGCTTTGGAAAACAACAATGTAAAAAAATTCTTTAAAAATTCATTAGAAATTGATGATTCTTTTTCTGTGGTTGAATTCATTGGATTGATGAAACTTTCATCAAATTCACCTAGTATTTTCCTACAAACTTATGAAAATTTAGAAAAATCTCATAATGGTAGCTTTCATTTTGCTTCCTCTTTTATGAAGGCAAAATTAATTGATTTTTTTGAGGAATTAAGATCGATTGGGACTGAAATGTATACTCTAAATGTCAATGGGAAATGGTGTGAAATTGATACAATTCAAGATTTAGAAATCGCCAAAAAATTATTTAAAAAATAGTATTTTTCATCTATTGTATAGTCAAATTTCTGAATATTGTTTATATATGCATTTTATCAAGGAAAGTTCTTTGAAAAATAACGTGAAACCATTGAAAATCTATTTGGGTGATCTGACTTATGATACTGTGACAATCTCTGCAGAATCAATTCCTTTGAACATAGGATTTGTTGCAGCCTATTGCAAAAAACAATTTGGAGAAAATGTGGAATTAACTCTTTTCAAGTATATTGGAGACTTGGAAAAAGCAATTAATGAAAATCCACCTGATATACTGGCATTGAGTAATTATGTTTGGAATAGAAATCTAAGCTATGAAATGTTTTCAATGATGTCTGAAATTGATTCCAATACATTATTGGTCTGGGGAGGACCAAACTTTCCAATTGATCTTCCTTCTCAAAGGAAATTCATGAAAAAATATTCCAAGATTGATGTTTATGTACCTGTTGATGGAGAAACAGGATTTGCCAATACCGTTGAAAGAGCTTTACGTTCTAGGTCCCACTCTGAAATAAGATCTACTGTATTATCTGAACCAATTGATGGTTGTGTTACACGAGGTGAAAACGATGAAATAAAATACACGATCCCAATAATTAGAATAAAAACATTAGATGAAATTCCTTCTCCTTATACTACAGGTTTACTAGATAAATTTTTTGATGGAAAGTTAACTCCTATGATGCAAACAAATCGTGGTTGTCCATTTCATTGTAC
>CERS01177163.1_pt1 | contig 10699 bp, 2 predicted proteins | sample 356251 | NCBI WGS metagenome assembly CERS01 (sample SAMEA2621020, study PRJEB7988) | marine metagenome | isolation source: saline water (ENVO:00002010), including
AATCATTTTGACATAAATTAATAACATCTGATTTTTTTGCTGTATTATTTGAACCTTTTATATCATTATTTAATTTATTAAATGTAACATCTTTTACAATATAATTAGAGTTATTAGAAAAATATAAATTATTATCGTTTTCTATATAAAAATATAAACCTTTTTGATTATAATCAGTTCCAAATGATTTTGAAGCTAAAGAATAATTATTATTATTTGAATAATAATTATTACTAATTTTTTTAGGTGTAGCTAATTGTAATTTTTGTCCTGGAGGGCATTTTAAAGTTCGTGATTTAATTTTTTCAAATTTATTATTATCTGAAGAATTATAATTACAGAAAAATACTAATTTAAAATCTAAATTTCTAGGAGGTTCAATATCTAATGGTTTATTATTTAGATGAGGTGATGGATCCATTCTAGTAATTTCATATGTTTTTATACCATCTTTTTCACTTATTTCTTTTATATCAAATTCCGCATATTTGTTTATATCTTGTTTATATAAAGAATTACTTGAATCTTGTAAATATATATTTGAAACTCCATCTCCATTATATAATTTTTTAGGACATATTTGATTACTTTTTAATGTAAATGTATAACTTCGTCTATTATATAATGGACTATTTATGCTACCATCTATTACTACCTTTTCAGCATTATTATAAATTGTTGAATAATATGTTTTATCATTTTTCTCTATATAAAAATCAGAATAAGCAGGATTTTTAGGTTCATCTCTATTATAAAACCACCATTGATTTTTTTCATGATTTCCATTATATTTAATAAATCTAGATTCGTGAGGGACTTTTTCTACATCATAAGATTTTTTACGATTTATAATATTATTATTTTTATTATCATATCCAGAAATACATATATTATCTTCTTTTTGATTATTTGATAAAGATAAGTATTCACTTGGTTTACAATGTGTTGTTTTAGGTTTACAAAATTCACCTAGTTTTAAAGAACCGTCTGAATAAGTTCCTACCGGACAATCATATAATCTATTATCCATTTCACTTAGATTTACATTTGGTCCTTCTTTAGTTTTATATCTTATATATTTTCCCTTTTGTACTTTATTACTTCCTCCTGAAAATTGTGTTTGGTCGTATTCAATATTATATATTCTATCAAATTCTTGTTTTGTTTTTCTAATCCATTTTGAGTTTACATTAACTACTACATCATTTGTAATATAATATCTTTCTTCTTGTGTAATTATATAATAATCCATATCATGCCATCCTTCTTGATCTCCTAGAGGTAATATTCTAATATACTGTGCTACACAAGGTTGTATTTTTGTAACACAAATATTATTTTTAAATTCATTTTTATAATTATTTATTAAAAAATTATATTCTGAATGGAGTACATTGTCTACAAAATTAGGAGCATTTATATTATAATGACTAATAAATTGGTGTCTCCATCGATTATCAGTATTAGATCTTTTATTACCTACATTTGTTAATAAATTACAAGTATATCTATTGTGAACCCATCGCACTGCCTCACATTTACTATTATTATTACAATCCTTAAGACAATCTGGATGAGAACCAGTTCTAATAACAGAACCATCATGCCAACCAACAACTGGGTCTTGAAATAAATCTTTATTATCTAAGTTTGAATAAGAATGTTCACTTAATTCTGTTTTATTATTATTATATTTAAATAATTTTTTATCTTTATTAAATAAATAATTCATAAAAAATCCTGTATCTGATTCTGGTTCATAACCATATCCAATTCTACATAGTCCAGTAAATTTATTTTTTTCAACTGTATTTTTTCTTTTACAACCTATACCTATTATTGTAGATATTTTACCTAAATCTAAAGTTATATAAGCTTCGTTTTTATTTAATCTATTACTAGGAAAATTATTAAATATTTCATTATATGGTGAATATCTTTTTCCATAAGGGTTAAATTTTTTACGATTTTTAAGGTCTATTATTTCATTTGGTTCATTATCATTAAATTTTATTATTTCTCCTTGTTGTGCTATAAGTTCTTTTTGCGGTTGAGGAAAAGGAGAATTATTATTTTTAGCTAAATAAGTTTCTGTATCTCTAAAATCACTTGATATATTAGATAATATACGATTATTATATAAATCAATATAATCTTTCATTCTTTTATCTGTACGATTTAATGTTACTTTATCAACAATTTTAAATACCCATCGTTCATAAGATCCCCTAGACTTTTCCCATATAGTTTTTTTTAAATTATAATATGCATTTTCTAAATTTTCTCTTTTCATTGATACAACTTTATTATCTGTTATTACCCGAACCGGATTAGTTCTTTCTTTATAAAGCTTTTGTTCAGATGTATGTACGACATAACTTCCAGAACCAGCAGATTTTAAATATGTAGTATTATCTTCTATTATTGTTTGTTTTACTGCTTTATCTAGATAACCTCCAGGAATAATAAATTGATGCGACAAGATATTGGTTTTGTCTGTTAAAATTAAATCTGTTCTTTTATTTGGATCTTGCAAATTAGTAGTTTGTCCACCTTCTTCCCATTTTTCCCAAAATATATATTTGCTATGTAATAATGGATATACACCTGCTTTAAATACATATTTATGTTTTTCATAGTGGCCTCCTGGATATGTATCTGTTAACATAGTAGTATAAGGAAAATATCTGTTTTCTGTATCATATACTATATTATTAATAATATTATTATAAATAGGTCTTGAACCTGGTGGTCTACCTTTAAGATTTTCTTGTTCTCTACTATCAATAAAAATACGACCTGGGGGATATGTAGCATTATTATGTGTATAAAGCTGGTTATATTGCGTAGAACCTGCATATACATCTAAATCAGTTCTTTGTTTTGCTTCTTTTCCTTTATATTTTATAACACCATTACTAGAACTAATAGTAGAACCAGTATGTGTTCTATGACAAGTATAAAAATGTCCATCTTTATATTTTATAATAGTTGGTTTATATTTAGGATATACTACATTAACATTTTCTAATTTATCATTAACTAATCTAAGATATTGTCCTGGTAATGAATCTATATTAGGATTGGAGACACATAGATTTTTATTTGTAGTATTATTACCATAAGTATAGAAATTATTTGTTGTACTATCACATTTTACACAATCAGAATAAAGATTACGTTTATTTATTGTAATATAACTTTGAGGACAATCTTTAGGAGCTAGTTTTATATCAGTAGTAATATGAAATATTTTTTTTTTATTAAATGTATTCCATGTCGAACCTATTTTTCTTATTTGAAACCAAACAACTTTTATTTTTTGATTTTGTTTATAACGACTAACTTCATCTCCAGCGTTGGTATTATATACTGGTGCGTATAAGTAACTACCTTTACTTTTAACAAAAATACGTATCTTAAAGTGTTTAGCACTATTAACATTTACATTATCATTATTCGGATAATATAAATCCATTGTCCCCCCCCACAGCAGTGAACCAAAATTAAAATCATAAGCGATTATATCAACATCTATATATTGTATATCTTTAGATGGAGGACATTTATGTTGTGGTAAATTATCATTAGGGTCATCACACTTAGATTTAAAGTTTTCTTTCCAATTTTCTGCTAATAAATCATATGAAATAATATATCTCATGTCGTCTAATCCCGCGATGCCCCTTTGTCCTTCGGGGGAGTTCATGGCGCGTATAACACCAATAAGTTTGTTAATTTCATGTGTACCTATACCTGTATGTGTTCTGCTATGCCTCTTTATAAATTGGACGAGTAAATGTCCGTTTTGCCCTAGTTGTTTAATAAAATATGAATCAGAAGCATATTGAATATCTCCATCATTCCAAGTTTCATTATTATTTAGACCTTTAGCCCAATAACCATCATACCAATTAGCTTGTGTATGATAAGAACCCCATCCCAAGCCATAATAGTTATTAACATTCTTTACATATACATATCCTTCACTTGCTACATGTCGTCGTGAATTATGTCTATTTGTACTAACTATATTAATTCCAGAACACCAGGTGTCAGTCCCCGCGCCCCAATAAAAATCCCAGTTGCTATTCATTAAAATAAATGTACGACTACCATCGTCGGACCAGCTTGCATCGTCTCCATTATATTTTTTAACATTAAAAGAAACAATACGATTAGTCAGCTGGGCTTCCACATTGTAGACGTGTATGCCATCGCTTGAATTATCTTTAAATAATTTCGAGTACCTAGCAGGCCATACATTTATACTTAAATTCCATTTCTTATTCCTCGCGGGTAATGTTTTTCCTTCATTATAACCTGGTAAAGCAGCTGTTTCTATCCAATAATTCGACCCTGGGTCTACCCAAACACCAATTGTAGGTATAAATCCAGCTATACTTACGTATTGTTTAAGAAACATTATATAATAATATGAACTAAGTGTATCACCTCCCTTATCTGCTGGGAACGTGTGTAAGGGAGCACCGTCGCCCCACTTTAATTTATCTATTCTTCTAGGACATAAGTCACCAGTTTTTATATAAAAAGTACTACTACACTCAGTACATTTTTCTGTCTCTTCCCAAGGGTGACCTGCCGCAGCAGTTCCATTATGACAATAATGGGCGTAATGACGCTTACACTCATAACGATTATGACCTATCCACCAACGATTATACCAACCATTACACTTTTTACAATGAACATAATCTCTGCTACCGGTTTGTCCAGATATTGCTGTACCATTGGGACATGTATAATAATACCTAGGAGGTGGTGATCCACCCATTATAATATATATAATATATTATATTATAAAAAAAAAATATTTACATAAAGATTTTATATATATATTTTATACATTTTTATAATAAGTTGTCATTCTTTTATTAGGATTAGGATTTTTATCTTTTTCTAATAAATATATATTATTTAGATGACTTATATAACATTCTTTTTGATCTTTAGAAATTTGAAAATTAGAGCATAATGGGTCATTATTACATTTTTCTTTTAAAATAGTATAATTACAATTATTTGTAGAACATTGGTTAATTAATTCATCTAACTTAGTAGGATTTTTTTCTATATTTTTAATATCTAAATCTAATTCTTTATAATTATTACAAGATAATCCAAGACCAATTTCACCAACATTTTTTTTTAAGTTACTCCAATAAATATTAGATTTAAATTGAGGTGGTTCTATTTTATTTAATGAATATTTTTTATTAACATATTTTTTATATTTAGGATTTTTAACTTCAATATTCCATAATATAATATTATTTTTATCGCTATCATAATAATCTCGTGGTTTAAAAACTAATGTTTGAATAGATTTATTATTAACTTCATTACAATTATATTTTTCTTTTTTTAAATGAATAGATCTATTATTTGGTATACTAGTATATTCTTTATAATCATTTTCAGGAGTATAAATTGGATTTCTAGTGTAATAATTACAAGTAGTATTATATAAATTATCTACATTTGATTTAATATAAGCGTGTTTATTATATTTACTATTAACTTCTTCTGGTTTGTTAACCATAAAATTTAAATATATACATTCAGTAGTATTATATGGGGAATCACAAGATTGAATACAAGTATTAAAATCATCAATTTTTCTTTCGTCGGCAATTGTATCTTGAGAATTAGAATATAAAGATTTATCTGTAATATTATAATTAATTTTTTGTAAATTGTAAACATCAGATTTAGGATTATTTATTTCAATATTATTAAATTTAATATAGTGATAACAGAATCTATCAAGTAAAATAGGGTCAGATTCATTTTTATTTAAATATAAATAATGTTTCAATTTTGTATCAGGATTAATAATTTTACTTATTTTAAAATAAATTTTAGCTTTTGTTTTAGCATCAACACGTTTAATATTATTAATATTTAGATTAAATTTTTTGAAAATTGTATCGGTACCTTCTTTTATTTCTAATACTTTTTTATTTAAATTTTTATCAATTGATGTAAAATCATATGTTGCATTATAATTATTATAATTAACTTTCCATATTTTATTTATAAAACAGTCTTTATTAGTAATACTATTATCACTAAATGAATATTTTTTATTACAAAAATTATGAAAATTTTCTTTATTTTTTTTTAAATAAAAATCCCATATTGCGTGAACGTTATAAGTATCTTTATGAAAAATTTTATTTTTAAAATTAGTTTTAGATAAAACAGGATTAAAATTATGATGAGCTATAAAATATTTACTTTTTGAAAATATATTAGTTGTGTCTGTATCTGTTGATATAGTAACATTATCAGATATTACATTATTTAACAAATATATATTAAATTTATAAGAAGAACCTATATCTATTCTTTTTTCATTTGCATTGTAAAAATTTATAGTTATTGGATTATATACATGATATGTAGATACTTTATAATATTCATTAGTAACAATACTATTAAAACTAATATTATATGGGCTCATTTCTTCTAAATAAGTATTTAAATTTATATATCCTAATGGATATAATATGTTTGGTTTAATTGATAAAATATTACCAACTACATCATTTGTAGAAGGATTTTTAATAAAAAAAGAATAATTGGCATCATCATGAATAATTTTATTTAATTTTAGTTCTGTATTCATAATATTTATTATTCTAAAATTATCATTAATAGAAATAGGTGCATCTTCAACAAATGTTAAAAATATATAATTTTTACTTAAATTTCTAATATTATTTTTTTTAATATAACTTGTATAATCTTTATCAGCTATTAAACTTTTATCATCTAAGGTAATATCTAATGTTTTTTTTTTATAAAAACAATTTTTATTTAATGGATTATAATGTATGCAAGTACAACTAATATCATTTATACATTTATTTAAACAATCAGTTAATGATATATTTCTTATTTTATTTAATATATCTTTTCCTTCTACATAATCACATTTGAAATATTTTTTAATATCATAATATTGTAAAGTATTTTCTAATGAACCACCATTTTGATTTTTACAATCAATTAAATATAGAAAAATACTAAATAAAATAATAAAATTAATAATACAAAAAATTGTATAATTCATTATAATATATTTAAATAAAAAAAATATAATAATAATAAATGTTAAATCAAAATAAATTAAATTATTTGTATAAAAAAACATTTGACATCGTCCAAACTAATCCAAATTTAGAAGATATAGAAGAAGTAAATATATTAGAAAATAATATATTAAATACTAAAACAAAAATATATCCTCAAAGAGATATAAATAGAGATAGTATACCAAAACAAGTTCCATTAGAATTATTAGATATAAATAAAGATGATAATAATGATAATATTATAGGTAGTTTAATAGGAAAAACATCAAATGATAAAACAATTAAAAAATATGTAAAAATTCAATTAAATTATGTTCCAAATAGTAAAATATTAGATGAAAATAATAATATTATAGGTATTACATTTTTTTCAGAAAATATGATTAATAGTATTCCATATAATTTTGATTTAGAAGGTACTTATATTTATGAAATATATAGACCAGATGGAAATACATTACTTAATATACAAGAAGGTAATTGGTATATTGATAATGAATCAGGATTATTAGTTTTTAATAGTAATGTAAATATTAATATAGATAAAAATAATATAAATTATATAGATGAAAATAATAGTCCTTTAGTAACATTTTATAGTTATAATGGTAAGTTAGGTTTATATCCACTAACATATACTAAATCAAATGAAGTAAATATAATGAGTAATTTAAATATAAATAATAATTTAATAGTAAAAGATAATATAATTAGTAGTGGTATATTTTTAAATAATAATGATTTTTTACCTAATATTAACACATTAAATACAAATCATGCAATTTTTAGTAAATCAAATGATTTATATTTTGGAGATGGTAATAATTGGTTAAAAATTTTACATCAAGACTCACTTCCAATTTTAACAGCTGAAAATTATATATATAATACAGATAATACTACATTAGATAATAATAAAGCTCTATCATTTATAGATTTAACTAGTAATTTAACTTCTAATATAGTTATAAATTTATCTTCAGAGATTGAAAATAATATAGATAAAACTATTGTTATTGGACCTAGTGTATTTACTTATATAAAAAATTTTAATATTATAGTTACAGGAACATTTATGGATATTAATTGTAATGGACCACATAAAATGAATATATGTTTTAATAAAACAGGACAATTTATTAAATTAATTTCTGTTAAAAATGAATATAATACATATTGGCAAATTATTATAGATAACAGTAAAGCAATTCATATTATTTATAATACAGAAAATGATTTATATATTAATAATTTTGAAACAGTTATATATGATAATTCTAAAACAAATATAATAGATATAAATACTTTTATTACTTATATTGAATTAAATCATACTGTTAATACAAACATATATTATATATTACCACAAATTTCAACAGCAGGTATTAGAAAATTAATTGTATGTGGTCATAGTGTTAACAAATATTTAGATAATAATAATATAGGTGAAGAAGATACTTTTAATAATATAATTATTTACGGTGTATATGGGGATACATCTGGAGCAGGACCAATAGAAATGAATATTAAATTTTTTAATTCAGGTCAATCTATTAATATTATCTCAATTGTTGATGATAATAATAATTATTATTGGCAAATTTTAAACGGACATTATGATTGTTCTGATAGTTTTAGTCTTGATGAAAATAATATTTTAATCAATGATAATGTTGACCTCAACATACAAACATTAGCTTCTCAAATAAATATTGAACCACATAATACTATAACTTCAAACAATATATATACTGATATTACTTTATCTAGTTATATTAGACAACATAATATTAATTCAGAATTATTTGATACTAATATTGTTAGAATACAATTATCTAATGATCTTGAAGATGATATGTATATTACATTAGAAAATCATAATTATATTGGAAGAGAATTAATTATTATTATGGGTGAAACTGTTAATACATATATTAAAGAATTCAATATTGTTATTACTAGTAAATTTTTATCTCCTAATCCTAATAGTTTAGATATATTTTATTATGATATTTATTTTAATAGTTCTGGTAATTATATTCAATTAATATCTGGTGTAAATAAAAATACTGATTTAGTTTTATATAAAGAAAAATATTGGACACTTATTACTGGTGCTTTTATTGATACTAATATTAATTTAGAAATTGATACTAGTTTATTTACTAATTATTTTACATTTATACCTTATATATATTCTGAACTAATTAATTCTGAAATAGTAGTAAATGATTATAATACTTTTAATCAAAATGACCAAACTATTAGTATTAGTTGTGATGATAGTGCCGCATATACTGTAAATCATAGTTCAGATAGTCATAATTCAAATAATAATACTCAAACAAGCTTAAATACTAATGAATATAATATTTTAACATCTAATAAACAAGTTAGTATTATTGAATTATCACAACCATTAACTAATGATTTATATTTTATTTTACCCAATAATATTGATACTGGATTTTATAAATATATTATTTTAGGAACAAGTGTTTCTAGATATATAAATAATCATAATATTATTATTTATAGCAAATATATTACACCAGAAGGCACAGGTCCTATATTTATTAATGTAAAAATGAATTTATCAGGTCAATCATTATATTTAGTATCTTTAACAAAAAATGACCTAACTGAAGATCATAATAATCACAATAATAATAATAATATAACTGATAATAGTGAAACTTATATTAATTATTATTGGCAAATAATAAATGGACAATTTCATGTTGATGATAATATAGTTCTATCTAATCATCAATATATTAATTATAATAATAAAGAAATTTATAATCCATTAGTTGATCCTTTATATAGTTTTCTTTTTGAAAATATTCTTACATATTCATCACTTAATATTACTAGTAATTTAAATGTTCCTACAATTACATCTACTGAATTAACCGCAAATACAATTAATACTTCTGAATTTATTTCTTATAATATTTCTTCTACTAACATTACTTGTTCTGAATTTAATTCGGATGATATATTTTCTAATAATATTACTATTCAAAATTCTGCTATAATTAAAGATTTTAAAAACTATAATTACATATCTTTATCTAATGATATTTATATTAATAATATTAGTACTATTAATAATGATTATAATAGTTTAATTATACTTAAATTAAATTCAAATTTAGTTCAAGATAAGATTTTAAATTTAACTACTAGTAATGTTATTGGTTTAAAAAAAACTCTTATTTTTGATGATACTATTTCTACATATATTAATAATTATATTATTAAAATTAAATCATATTTATTAGGTTCTAATACTAATAATGGTATAAATTTTAATTCAAATAGTATTAGTAATATTTCTACAATTAATATAACTAAAAGCGGACAAGTTATAAATCTTATATCTATGATATCAGAAAATAATCAAAATTATTGGTTTGTCTTATAGTTTTAAATATTTAAATTATTTAAAATTGATTTTATTTTATTAAATTATAAAATGCCTTTAATTATTAATACAAATGATAATAACAAAATTGAAATTGATGATATTAAACCATATATCAAAATAAAATTAATTATGTCATTTCTTAATT
>CERS01015019.1_pt1 | contig 10603 bp, 11 predicted proteins | sample 356251 | NCBI WGS metagenome assembly CERS01 (sample SAMEA2621020, study PRJEB7988) | marine metagenome | isolation source: saline water (ENVO:00002010), including
AATCTATGATAAGCCAATGATTTATTATCCACTTTCTATTTTAATGTCTGCTGGTATTACAGAAATATTAATAATTTCAACGCCCCAAGACTTACCTCGATTTGAAGAGCTATTTGGTGACGGATCGCAGTTTGGTTTGCGCTTTGATTACGTTGTTCAACCTAGTCCGGATGGTTTAGCTCAGGCCTTTATTTTGGGGGAAGAGTTTATTGGAGATGATGATGTTTGTTTAGTATTGGGAGATAATATTCATTATGGTCATGGTATTCAAAAATTATTAAAGCAGTCTGTTGAGATTGTCGAATCAGAAAAAAAGAGTGTGGTTTTTGGTTATACAGTGACGGATCCAGAACGTTATGGTGTTGCTGATGTTGATAGTCATGGTAATGTGCTTTCTGTAGAAGAAAAGCCAAAAAAACCCAATTCAAATATTGCTATTATTGGACTATATTTTTATCCCAATGATGTTGTGAAAAAAGCTAAGCAAGTTAAACCTAGTGATCGTGGGGAATTAGAAATTACATCATTACATCAAGCTTATTTGGATGAAAAGCGCTTAAAGTTACAACCGATGGGAAGAGGGTATGCTTGGTTGGATACAGGAACTCATGAATCATTAATTGATGCTAGTAATTTTATTCAAACCATTGAAAAACGTCAGGGACTTAAAGTAGCTTGTATTGAAGAGATTGCGTATGAAGAAGGGTATATTTCAAAGGATCAATTATTGCAGTTAGCAGAGCCTTTGAAGAAAAATGAGTATGGCCAATATTTAATACGACGAGCAAATTTGGGTTAAACGATGCAGTTTTCTAGAACATCTATAGACGATGTCATTATTTGTCAGCCAAAGATTTTTGCAGATAGTCGAGGTTACTTTCTTGAAACTTTTAAGCAAGAACATTTTGAAAGTTTTTTAGGTTTTTCTGTTGGGTTTTGTCAGGATAATGAGTCTCAGTCAAATAAAGGAGTTTTGCGAGGCTTACATTATCAATGTGGGCCATATGCTCAAAGTAAGCTTGTTCGTGTGATTAAGGGTAGCGCTTTGGATGTTGTTGTCGATATTAGACGTGGCTCACCTACGTTTGGTAAGCATATTGCTATTGAATTATCTGCAGAAAATAAAACCCAGTTATTTGTACCACGTGGATTCGCTCATGGTTTTCTTGTATTAGAAGATGAAACTATCTTTTCATATAAGGTTGATAGCTATTACTCTCCGCAACATGATCGAGGTATTTTATTTTCTGATCCTGTATTAAGTATAGATTGGGGGTTGCCAGAAAGCGAATTGATTTTATCTGATAAAGATAACAAAAATCCTTTGCTAAAAGATGCGATTGATTTGTTTGATTATTCAATTAATTATTACTTTCAATAGTGTAGTTGATATTTCTTTTTAAATACTATTTTTTTAATGTGATTTGAATATTTATTTACTATGAGAATAAACTTTTTTTATGTTTTTAGTAGGATGTTAAACTAGTTAAGACTATGATAGTATTTTAAATGGTATGATTTTAAATGAAAAATCAATTTTGCTAACAGGTTGTGCAGGTTTTATTGGGTCTAATTTTATTCCATATTTTTTAAATAAATATCCTCATTATCAGCTCATTCATTTAGATGCACTAACATATGCAGGTAATTTATCTAATCTTTCTGAAGTTGAATCAGAGTCTCGCTACACATTTATTCAAGGAAATATTTGTGATAGGCCTCTTGTTGAAAAGCTCTTTCAAGAGCATGCTATATCGGGGGTTATTCATTTTGCTGCAGAATCGCATGTCGATAATTCAATAAAAAACCCAGGTGTGTTCATTGAAACAAATGTCATGGGAACGTTTACGTTAATTGATGTGGCTTATAAATCATGGATGGAAAAACCATTTAATTATAAACAAGAGTTTGATGGTGCTAGATTTCATCATATTTCTACGGATGAGGTATATGGTACATTGGGTGAAACAGGTCTTTTTACAGAAAAAACACCCTATGCCCCTAACTCTCCATACAGTGCTTCTAAAGCTTCCAGTGATATGATCGTGCGATCCTATCAAGAAACGTATGGGCTTAATACGGTGATGACCAATTGTTCTAATAATTATGGGCCGAAGCAACATCAAGAAAAGTTAATACCAACCATTATTCGCAAAGCGTTAGCACATGAGCCTATCCCCATTTATGGGGATGGGAAAAATGTAAGAGATTGGTTATATGTCTTAGATCATTGTAAGGGAATTGATTTGGTTTATCATCAGGGAAAAGCAGGGGAAGTGTATAATATTGGTGGTAGAAATGAGCGAACGAATTTACAGATTGTTGATAGCATTTGTTCGATTTTAGATGAAAAAGTATCACATGAAAAATCGTACAAAGAGTATATTACATTTGTAGAAGATAGGGCAGGTCATGATAGACGTTATGCTATAGATGCAACGAAGATTGAAACAGAGTTAGGTTGGCAGGCTGATGAGAATTTTGATTCAGGGATTATTAAGACTGTGGATTGGTATTTAAAAAAATTTACATCTATTGAGGATCAGGTCGTATGTTGAAATTTGCTCTTGTTGGGTGCGGTCGAATTGCAAAACGTCATAGTGAATTGTTGGGGCAAAATCAAATTAAGGATGCTTGTTTAGTAGCAGTTTGTGATATAGATAAAGAAAAGTCTGATGCTATTGCAAGTCAATTTAACATTTCTTCTTATACGGATATGCATCGTATGATGCAATTAAAAGAATAGATTTCATTTTTATCAAGATAATAACAGTTGTGAAAGAGTTTACAATACAGTAAGGCATTTAAAATAATTTTTATAACAATTAAATGTTAACAATATTAGATCTTATTGGTAGAAGAAAAGAACTATTTTCTGAGGATATATTAAATTATGAAAATGAACTTAAAAAAACGATTTCAAAATTGTCATTTTTTGTAATAGGAGGAGTTGGCTCTATTGGTCAAGCAGTTACAAAAGAAATTTTTAAACGAAATCCTAAAATACTTCATGTTGTAGATATTTCGGAAAATAATATGGTTGAGTTAGTCCGCGATATTAGAAGTAGTTATGGGTACATTGATGGAGAATTCAAAACATTTTCTTTAGATATTGGATCATTAGAATATGAGGCTTTTATTAATAGCTTCGGGAAATATGATTATGTACTCAATTTGTTTGCATTAAAACATGTTAGAAGTGAAAAAGATCCTTTTACGTTAATGCGATTAATTGACACTAATATTTTTAATACAAAAAAAACTATTCAACAATCAACTAAAAATAGACCATAGTTTTGCGATGAAAATTTGGATGCTAATAAATTTAGAACTATTTATTCAAAAATAAAATCAATTATTTCTTGAGCTTTAAAAAATTTTTTTTTCTTAAATTTTTTGAAATTGTGATTTTCTATACTTTTTACAATTTCTACAATATTATCTAAATTGTAAATAGACTTCGCATAATTATTACTATCCATAAAGTTTGCAATATCTGATTGATGTTTATCTATTCTATCAAGATTAGGCACTATTATTATTTTTTTACCTAGTTCTAAAAGCTCATAAATTGATCCAGCACCAGCATGTGTAATAATAATATCACTTTGTAAAAAATAACTTTGTATATCGTTTGTAAAATCAAAATACTCAAAATTTTTTGGTTTATAGTCGCCATCTGATATCTGCATAATTACTTCATAATCTAAATAAAATAATTTTTCATCTACTATCTTTATCAAGCTATCAAACTTTGTTGTACCGACTGTCACAAAAATTTTCATAAAAGTCCGCCATATATAGCATTAGGATAATATTTTTGAAGAGATTTGTTTTGAATGTAAAACCTATCAGCTACTTTATACATAACTCTTCCTGTTAAAGACTGGGTTTCAAACCTTGAGTATGTTTCAAGAAAAATAGTTTTTTTTCTAAACAACTTAAAAAACATAGAAGCGATAATTGCAATTCCTGGGCCAGTTGATATAACTGCTTTAACCTCATACTTTTTATGTAAAAAATACAGAATTTTAATGTAGCTCAAAAAAGAAACAGGTAATTTTATAAAAGTTTTGAAGTTACTATATTTATCTCTTAATGGGGGGAATGTATAATTTTCATCCAAAGAATTTATAACACTAGAGTTCTCGCAAACTCCAATAAATTTAAGTTTGTTTTTTTTCAATTCCATTTTCTTTAATAAGCTTTTCATTTGTGCTTTATGGCCACCTTCTCCATAAATAAATAAAATTACGACATTCATATTCTTACCATTTCATCACCTTTATATGTTGTTAATACAAACAATAAACCTAATGTTATATAAGGATTATTCATTCCTGAAACAGATAATGATTGTACCATAATTAGTCCGATAACAATTAAGATTAAATTGAATTTATAATTAGACTCTTTTAAAGCTATATATAAAAATAATAATAAAAAAAATAATCCAAAAATACCATGATCATAAATTAATCGCATTACGAATGAATGTAGTATTACAGAGTAACACGAACCATCCCCGGATTTACTAAATAAACCTTGCCAATGAGAAAGTGATTTGCACGATTCTGGGCTTAATGGGGTAAGAGGGCTGCTTCCAGTAAACCACGTTAAAACATTCCATTGACTCGTATCATTTAAGAAAGCTAATAAAAAATAAAATCTATCAACACCTTCGAGACCTCTGTCATCTAACCTTATTGATAATATAAATCCTATTACACTAATAGAAATGAGAACAATAAAAATTTTAAAAATAAATCGTTTATTTGTTTTACTAAAATTTAATATAATAATCATTAATAATAATCCTAATAAAGCACTTCTAGAACCAGACATTGCAATAATTAAAAACAGTATAATTCCATGTAATTTATTTAAATACGGGGTGTTGTATCTATATACTGCTATATATATAAGTAAAATTAAAAAAAGTTCAAAATTATTTTCTGCAAATAAAAGGGGTCTAAAATTAAGTCCCATTAGAATACTAATAGAATATTTTAAGAAGAAAAAAAATAGTAATACTTGAAATAATTTTTTAGTAAATTTATATTCAAAGAATTTTTTTTTAACACTAAATCCAAGAAAAATTAAATAAACAAAAAATTTATATGCAATGAAATAATCTATAGGATGTACACTTTTAAGTATAACAGCACTAATAAATGTATAGGTTAAATATGAAATAATAAGACTATTTAAAAATAAAAACTTATTTTTTATTTTTTTAATCAAAAAAAATCCTGACATTAAAAATATTACTTCTAACAATAAAGTAAATTCTATGGTCTCTCCTTTTTTATAAGCAATAAAACTTATAATTGAAGCTATTGTTAAAGAAAGTAGTATTAAATGATTTTTAAATCTAGATATATTTATAACCATCACTATTTACTTTTATTTTAGTTTTTATCGTTTTAAGTATGTCATTTTGTTTATTATAAAGTACAGCAAGCTCTTCGTGGATAAGTTCTTGAATATATTCGACACCATTTAAATCAAAAATGATTGTTTTACATTGAAAATTTAATCCCTCATACAAAGCAGTTGAAAAAACCCCCATTTGATATTCTGATTCTGCAAATTCTTTATATAAATCACAATTTTCTAAAAATTGAATATTGTTATATTGAGATAGTGTTTCAAATCTACGATACGACTTATAAAGTGTATATTCTTCTGGATGTAGTTTGTAAACTATTGAGTAGCTTTTTAAGCTTTCTATAATATTACTTACATAATTCATTATTTCATTGCCTAAAGCAGTTTGAGAAATGATTATTATTTTATTTTTCTTTTTTTGTATTGTTTTATAATTATTTTTGACCTTATTAAAATAATCAAATCCATATTCGATAATATTTTTTTTATCAAATATATTATTTATGGGATTGTGCCAGAAATTTCCCCAACTATAGAACGTGTTTGTCATATAATCCAAAGTTTCTTTTTTAGGGTAACTATAACCTAAATGATATTTGCTAATAATTCCATGTTGAAACTCTATTGTGTCTATCTTTAAGTCTTTAGCAGCTTTTAACATATCCCCTAAATAAATATAAGCAACCACTGCAAAAACTTTTTTTGGCTTTATTTTTGAAAATATATAATGATAGATTTGATAGGATAATTTAAATCTTCCTGTATTTTTTCTAGCTAGTTCTAAAAGTTTAAATTTAATTTGTGCTAAATTGTTTATTTCATCTTCTATAGACTTAAGTTTTTTTAGCTTTTTGTCATTTTTTATTCTATAAAGCTTTCCATAAAGTATAGATATTGACAAAATAAAATCTAAATAAACTGTATTTGAATCTTTTTTCCTAAGATGTTGATTATGAAAAGGTTTTTCATAACATAAATAAGATTTACCACTTTTTTTTAAATCATCAATGAAATATTTTGTATATATATCTATATATTCTCCATCAATTTTTTTTGATCTATTATGAGTAAATATAATATTATCTACATTACGGAAATTTAATAAAGGATTATATATAATGGCATTTTTTAATAGAGAAAAAATATTTTTAAAAATCATTTTGATATTTTTTTGAGATTTATTTGGAGGGTCTAAAATATTTAATTTATACGCTAATTCATAATATATAATCATTCTTGAATATTGCCATACTTTAACCCCATCCAGCTCAAAATTTAACAGATCATACTTATCCTCGAGATACCATATAAACTCACATAGTTCTTTTATAGTTGTTGGTTTTTTCATTTATTCCTTTCTCTTATAAACCACGGCATATCAACATGTTTTTTTTGATACCAAAATACCAGCCCCGCACTTACAGAAAAAGCTAATATAGTTGCATAAGCTGCACCAATAGTTCCGTATTGTTTAATTAAAATATAATTAAATACTAGATTTAATATAGCAGCCGTAACTGTGCTAAACGCTAAAAATGAAGTACGGCTAATATGTACCAAATATGGAAAAAATATTTTATAGACACCTTGTATTGCATACCCTATCGATATCCATACTATAAATTTACTTGCCCCAAAAAACTTAGCCCCTACAAAATAGGGTAATATAAATTTACTAACAAAAGAGATGGCTATAGCTAATATAAATATACTTACGATATAAACATATGTATATTTAACTATTTTTTGTTTTTTATCGTATGTTGGTTCTTCTATGTTTTTATAAAACCAGGGAGACCATGCTTTTATAAAAGCGTCTGTAAAAAGCATCACAATCATACCGAACATATACCCTACACTATATATACCTACAGCTTCAAGAGAAACCATGGTCTCGATAAAAAGCCTATCGCTCATTGCGATAACAACACCGCCTAAAACGTGGGGTATAAGAGGTAATGATATATGTAAAATAGATTTTATTTTTTCAATATCAAATTTCATAGATATATAGCCTCTTTTTTTCATATAAACTATACCTATAATAAAAAACACTACACTTCCTATTAGTGTCCCTATCACTTGAGAGAACCAACTCATAAAAAAAACTAATAGAAAAAGGATAGTAAATCCCATCTTTATCGCTATGTTTGATACCTCAAATATACCAAACATATATGCTCTTTGTTCGTTTCGTAAAATAGTTGTATTTAACTCATTTATCATCATCGCAAAACTTATAAATGGTATCGCTAAAAGCCAATTTGTGGGTATAGAAAAAAAATCATCATAAAACACACTTATAATATAGGTAACACTCAAATAAAATATAAATGTAAAACCAAGGATGTAAAATATATTTCCTATAAAACTTGATAACTCTTCTTTAGGTACTTTAAAAAAGTTTTTAGATATATTAGCATGTATATTCATTCCAATAAAAGCATTATAAAGTGTTATAAATATTAGATATATAGACAATACTCCATATTCTTTAGGAGTTAGGTAGGTAGTCATTATAGGTAAAAGTAAGAATGGAACAGATTTACTTAATATACTACTACTCAGATATATTATAGAATTTTTAATTAGCATCAAACTATGGCAATTGCTTTAAAAATTCTTGCATTATGATAAAATTATTATCAATTTGAGTTCTTGAATTTTTTATTCTTACATAACCAATGTTTTTTTCATAGTCTACATTATCTAACAACTCTTTGGTAAGGTAACTATTTGGAATATATCTATCATAAAAATCAAATAGTCTATTGAATATTTTTGATATAAAACTATCTTGAAAAGATGAAAACCCATCAAGCACAATACCACCAATAACATTTTTTACTGCTTTCGCTCTACCATCTTCACTCAGTAAAATAGAAAATCTTGATATAGAATTCATAAATATATGAGCGTGAACCCTATAGCCAATATGTAAATCTACTGTACTGTAATAATTTATAAGATTTTCGGCGCTGCCTGAGATATCAATATAATTTATGTTTTTTGATTCTAACCACAAAGCAAACTGATTATGTTTCTTATTGTGTTTTGAATTTGAACCATGTACTGATAAAATTTTTTCTCTATCTAAAGAGTGGTGAAACACTACTTCAAACTCTTTATTTTTAAACTGTTCTTTTATTTTAAGAATATTTTCTTTCATTAATTTTTCCATAGATGGAGATTCTATAAAAGAAACGCCTAATGAAAAAGCAACTTTATTAATTATTGTTTTTTCTAAAGGTTTATTTATGTAATCTAAGTCATAATAAGCAGGGCAGCCAGTCATGGTAAAATTATTAAATCCTGCAAATCTTAAAGAGTTAAGCGTATGATAATCTCGTACACTAGACATATAGCCTGAACTGTTTATTTTTTCAAGTAATTCTATATCGTTAAGATCAAGCGAATACTTATAAGTGTCACGCCACTCTCCATTATAAGACTTCCAGCCAATCCCCATAAAAATAATTGGAACTTTTATATCATTTAAGTTATTTGTCATCTTGTAAATTCTGTCTCTCATTCCTTTTATGAGTGCTGGTCCACCAACTAAAAGTAATGCTTTTGATTTATTTATAGTTTGAAGTTTTTTATCATCAAAAGCCTCCCAGCCATTGTAATCTATAATTTTTCTATCAGAGCGTAATTTTTTAAAAAGTTGTTTCGCACGAAATTTAATAAGAAAATCTCCTGCATTATTTTTACTCCCTGTTAATATTACATACTGATTTTTCATGTAAACATATTCCATTTCAACACATCATCATCTTTTATATCCACTAAAACCTCTTATTTAAACTTATTGCAAACTTATATAATTTAAATATTTTTATAAGCTCTTCATTTTCAATATTAAATATAAAGTTAGAATTTAAAGATTTTTCAATAATTGAATACAAATACAACTGATCAAAATCAAAAAAACCACCATATTTAATATTTTCAAAATCTATAAATTTAATAGTCTTATCTTTTTGAACTAAGATATTATTATAATGCAAGTCTCCATGTAATAACCCACATTTTAATTTTGATTGATCTAAAGTAGATAATAAGATTTTTAAATAAATTTTTAAAAGCACCGCAAATATCTTATTTCTAATTTTTATAAAAGCATTAATTTTCGCTTCTTTATTTTGAATGGGTCCACTTTGAAGTAGTGCATATAAATGATTGTAAGCATTTGAAAAGCTTACTTCAAGATTTCCTCTTAACTTTTTATGACTTTCATAATACAACTCATCAAGAAGTGTTTCAATATTTTTCAAAAAATGATCATCCACTTGCCCTGTTTTTAAATATTCTTTTAATGTTTGACCATTTATTAATTCAATAATCAAAAAAAACTCAGAACTATTTATAAGTTTAGGAAAAAGTTTGGATTGATTGTGTTTATAAAAATTAATTTCATTATCAAACTTTTTTTGTATTTCTATTGGTGTTTTGGGACTAAAACCTTTTAAAATATATATTTCTTTATTTTTTATTATCTTTAAAATATATGTATATTTCCAATTACTGTATTGCAGTACATCAACAATCTTATAAGAGTTGTCATTTAAATATTTTTCTAATTTTTTTGGTAAATTTATCAATTTTATATTAACCCTTTGGAATTCAAAAAAGAAACTAAATCCCCTGGGCTAGTTTTATAAGGTATCTTAACTATTTTATTATTAGTTAAAGAAAAGTTTTTTAAATAGATTTCTTTTGTTTTTTTTCTTATATTATCAAAAGAAGGAAAAGCAAAGTCACTTGGTGCGTTTGCTCGCAAGAGTAATAACAATTCATTTAATGTTTTTAGTTCTCTCATGCTAGCATCTGAAACTCTTTCAGCCAATTCATCAATAGCTATATCTTTTACATCCATCTCATTAGTATTGGTTCTTATAAAATATAAAACATTTTTTATTTTTGAAATTTCTGCAATACGATTACCCATTATAGACTTAGGCTTGGATTTACACATTGGATTTCTTTTTAAGAGCTTTCTAGACAAAGTCCATTGCAGGTTTTCTAAAAGTGAAAACTCTTTTAATGCATTATTTAGTAGTGATTGACCAAATTCTATATCAGTAGCATATATTGATATTGGCTTTGGATTGAAATATGTATTTCCATCTATATCTACAATCCCAAAATCTTCTGAGATATACTTAGTAGTTTCATTCTCAAGTATCTTAAATAATGTACTTGTTTTACC
>CERS01110877.1_pt1 | contig 10600 bp, 10 predicted proteins | sample 356251 | NCBI WGS metagenome assembly CERS01 (sample SAMEA2621020, study PRJEB7988) | marine metagenome | isolation source: saline water (ENVO:00002010), including
TTAAAGTAGAAAGAAATTCTGATTCTATATTTTCTGGTACTTCGCCAATTGAATCATTAATCATTAGTGATAGCTTATTATTTGTATGAGATATAAATGACATATTTCCATAATAATTTCTGGCAAAGGGACTTATTTCAAGAGTTTCAAAGAAAATTAACCAATCCTTATCATTCTTTATCTCACTATTATTTATTTTTGGTTCAGGCTCTATTGATTTTACTTTCTTTGATTTTTCATTTGAATCTAGATTATTAATTTTTAAATTTTTTTTTTCGTCTGAGCTTGGCACATTAGATTCGCTGAGTTTTTGTAGTGGATTAAAAGTTAGCATTCTTAGCAAACATATTTCCAGAGCCTCTTTTGGATCAGGATGGACATTGAACTTTGAGTATGCATTCATTGCTATTTCGTATAACAATTGACAGAATTCTTTATCAACTTTGTTTGCCAAGTTATCTATTTCAGGGGTAGCTGAATTAGATAAAACTTGATGGAGAGACACTCTATGTAAAATAGAAATCATGTCTTTTAAAATTACGTCATAAGATGGTGAAAGTTCTTCAATTTGAGTTAGTAAATCAAAAACTTTTTTGCCGTTTCCATCAATAACACTATCTATCATCGACATTAGTAAAGAGTTATCTATTGTTCCTAACAGCTTTTTAACATCAACTTCGCTTAAAACACCATCACCATATGCAATGGCCTGATCTAAAAGAGTTAAAGCATCTCTTACAGAGCCTTGTGCCGAATTAACAATCAAAGAAATACTCGTGTCATCTGAATCTATCTTTTCTTTATCTAATATTTTTTTTAAATGTTCAAATAACAGATTTTCATTTACTGTTTTCAAGTTTAGTTGCAAACATCTAGACTGGACTGTTTTTGGAATCTTTTCTGGGTTGGTGGTTGCAAAAATAAAGACAACATGGGGTGGCGGCTCTTCAAGAGTTTTCAGCAATGCATTAAAACTTGCAGTTGATAGCATGTGAACTTCATCAATTAAATAAACTTTGAATCTTCCTTTCGCTGGCTTATATTCAACTGTTTCAATGAGGTCTCGCATTTTTTCAACCTGAGTATTTGAAGCGGCATCAATCTCAAGAAAATCCACGCTTCTTCCTGCACTAATTTCTAGAGTATTAGAGCATTTATTACAAGGTTGTGCTGTTGGTTTTGACTCACTTTCACAATTCAAACATTTTGCTAAAATTCTAGCAATTGTTGTCTTGCCTACACCTCGAGTACCTGAAAATATGAATGCTTGATGAATTTTTTCAGAATTAATACTATTAACTAATGCTTTGACAACATGGTCTTGTCCGATAACTTCTTCAAAGTTGGATGGTCTATATTTTCTTGCTAAAACTTCATAGGACATAGCAAAGAATCATACCATGTCATTAGCAAAAACTGATTCAATTTCTTTAAAGCTAAAGCCTCTATTAATAAGAAAATTTTTTTGTTTTATTGCTATTTTTATGTCATCAGACTTTCCATTAGGAAACTTTTTTTTGAAAACTTTTTTAGCAACCGCGTCCCATTCTCCCTCATCATCTATCGCTACATTTATATCTGTTTCAAGCAATCCTTTTGTTAATAGTTCATAGAATATTTTTTTTGGTCCGAAGCCTTTCTTTTTTCTTGCTAATGTATACATCTCAGCAAATCTAGCATCATTTAAAAGATTGTTTGCAATAAGTTTATGAGTAACTTCAAGAATTAGCGTTTCATTATCAAATTTTTTTATCAATTTTTGAGTTAATTCTTTTGAGGAATGTTCTCTTCTCGATAAGATGTCTAAGGCTTTATTATAAATTAATGATAGTTCTTCATTCATTAATCAAAAGGAATAACTCTTGACTTGCCATTGCGTTTTATAATTCTAACTTTTTGATCAGGAGCATAGTTGTATTTCCCAACCTCTTGAATAATTGAAACCATTCGACCTCCATTAGTTTCAATAAGCAATTCAACACCATCTTTTTTTGTTAACTTTGATCCAATCTCGGCGCCAACCGCAGATCCAACTAGGCCGCCGATGATTGCTGCAATATCTGATTCAGGTTCAGATTCAGTTACATTTTTTCCAGTTGCTGCACCAATTACTGCGCCAGCTGCAGAGCCAGCTTCTCGGTCTCCTTCAATAACTACATTTGTAACATCTATTATTGTTCCGATTGTTACATATTGTTGTTTTTGTGCATCTGATTTTCTAACCACTTCAGGGGCTAGCGACATGTTAGAACATGAAAAAACAAAAAGTGACAAAGAAAGAATTAATACACTATGATTCATTTGATACCTCCACTAATATATAGTCAGAAATAAGATCTTCCTTGATAACAAAATATTTTCTATTTTTTTCAAACCCATCCAATAATTCAACCTCAAAAATTCTATTTTGATGCTTAGATTTAACAATTTTTATTCTATCTCCTTTGTTTAATCTAACCAGGTTCCTGCCATCGGTTATAGAAAATTCAGTCCAATCATTAAATCTCCTTGCCTGATATGTGCTATAAGCATCGTTTAAGAAAAAATATAAAACCTTTGAGTTATGTGGTGATAATTTATTACTTTTTTTTATCAACGACCAGGTTTGACCCTGCTCAATTGTTTTCTTTTCAGTAGCGTTCAAATTGAAAGCTATAAAAAATATAATCAATGAGAAAGGTAAAATTTTAAAATTATTTTTCATATTCTTTTGACAGTTTAAATAGATTAAAGTTCTTTTATAAGCTTATTTTATATAGATCTAAAAATAAAGGTTGAAATTAACATAACAGCCCATATTTTAACTATAAGGAAATGCCATAAAGGATTTCCATTTAACTAGTGTAGTCTATAAAGATGCACAATTTTTAGTCGCTTAAAAGGAGGACTATTATGATACTTAATTTTACTGATCCATTTTTCACAACACGTGTATTAGGATTTGAACCACTTTTTGATAGATTGCAAAGACTTTCAGAATCAAATGAAAGGTCTTCAAGCTATCCACCATATAATATTAGTAAAGATGGCAATCTATTTTCAATTGAGATAGCGGTTGCTGGACTTTCTAAGGAAGATATTCAAATAGAGCTTGCTGATGGAGTTTTATCCATTAGCTATGATGGGCCTAATACTGAAGTGGTCAATGGTGAGCATAAGGTGGTATATCAAGGAATCGCTCAAAGGGCATTCAAACAACAATTTACACTTTCAGAAGATGTGGTTGTTCAGGGTGCTGAGCTTGTTAATGGTTTATTGACTGTTAATTTAGAGAAAATAATTCCTGATGAAAAAAAACCGAGAATGATTGAGATTAAATCACCAAAAAGAATCTCAAACAAATAATCCACATATTGTGTAATGGGGTGCATAATGCACCCCTAATATTTTCTAAGCTAAAATACATATGATGAAATTTTATAAACTATTATTTTTATTATCTGTATCCTTTAATGTTTTTGCAGTATCGGTTGACACAGGCCATGCAAACGTTTCCCTAGTCAAATATAACTTCTCTGAGAATGGGGTTGAGCAAAATTTAATTGGCATAAAGATGGATATGCAAAAAAATTGGCATACCTATTGGAAAAATCCTGGTGACTCAGGAGGCCCTATAAAAGTTAAATGGTCTCATGAAGAAGATTTAGCGATTAGTGAGATTTTTTGGCCAACTCCAAGTTTAATTCCATATGATCCTCTTATGACATATGGATACAAAGATTTTGTTATTTTTCCATTTAAGTTTGAAAATTCAGGCACTATTAATGCGCCTATAACTGCAGATATTGATTTCCTAATATGTGATGATATTTGTGTACCTGAAAAAGCTTACATCGAAACTACAATTGATGAAATAGTAACTGATATAAACCTTCAACATTGGTTTGCAATGGTACCAACACAAACATTGCCAGCAAAAGTTTCCATAGATAATAACTATATTGAAATCAGATTTTCAAATAATGATTTATTAAGTACAGCTATTTTCTTCATAAATGATGCTGATATTGTTGAGCATGCTGCAGAACAGATACTTGTTAAAGAGGAAAATAATTGGCTGCTTAAGATAAAAAAGCTTCAAGATATAAAACAGTTAAATAATATCTCTGGTGTATTAGCTTTCGATAATGGTGATGCCTTCATGATAGATGCAGAAATTGATAACGCTTCTTCATCATCTTCAAATATTAACTTTATTCAAGCGATAATCTTTGCCTTTATTGGTGGCTTGATTTTGAATTTAATGCCTTGTGTTTTCCCAATAATTTCTCTGAAAGTATTGAGTTTTGTTTCAATGAGTAATCAATCAACATCTAAGATTAGAGCTCATGCTCTCTCGTTTTGTGCTGGAGTAATAATCTCCTTCTTGCTTATCGGTTTTGCAATGATTTTACTGAAGCAAACTGGTGCTTATCTAGGCTGGGGATTCCAACTCCAATCACCTCTTATTGTTGGTGCTTTATGTATTTTAATGTTTGTTATAGGAATCATACTTCTATCTGATATAAATATTGGATCATCTTTAACTAGATATGGGGGTGTTGGTTCTAGTAATAGTATTACAGGATCTTTTTTAACAGGAGTTTTAGCGGTGATTGTTGCATCACCTTGCACTGCGCCTTTTATGGGTGCTGCCCTTGGTTATGCATTAATACAACCATCAGGTGTTACTCTTCCTGTGTTTGCCTCTTTAGGAGTAGGATTTGCTTCACCATATTTTATTTTATCAATCGCACCAGGTTTAATTAACCATCTTCCAAAGCCTGGAAATTGGATGGTTACATTGAAAGAGTTTTTTGCTTTTCCAATGTTTGCTACTGCGTTATGGCTACTGTGGGTATTTAGCCTGCAAACAGGGCCTAATGATATTATTACTTTGCTAATAACAATTTTATTGATCTCCTTATTGATATGGATTTATCTAAAACTATCTAATCGAGTTTTAAAAGTTATCATACTTTTGTCTTCGATTTTGTTAATGTTTTATCAATTGAAAAGTTTTTCTATATCTGAATCAAGAGTGCAAGAATCACAAGTTTCTCAAGATAATGCAGATTATGTTTTATGGGAAAGTGATATTGAGGAAAGATTTAAGAAAGACAAGCAGGCATATTTGATTAATTTTACAGCTGCTTGGTGCATAACTTGCCAAGCAAATGACAAGATTGCCATATCTAGACCTTCTATAAAGAATTATCTTAAAACAAATAATATTGAATACGTGGTTGCTGACTGGACAAATAAAGACAAAGAGATACTTTTAGCTTTAGAGTTATACAAGAGGAATGGAGTACCGCTTTATATTTTCTGGAAACCAGGAATGAATGAATCAAAAATTTTGCCAGCAATTCTAACTGAGCAAATCTTATTGGATAGTTTCAACAACTCATAAAAAATAATATAATCTATATTGGGTAATAAATTAATAGGGATTTAAACATGTTCGGAACACCATTTGAATTATTTGGTACAGTTCACTTAATTACCATCGCTGTAGTTATTATTACTTCTATTTTTTTACCTAAATTTTATAAAAATAAATCTGATCACCAGATTTCGATGATGAAAAAAATTATTGCTGGTGTTATTGCTGCTCATGTAATCATTTCACCCTACAAAGATTTATATCTATTAGCTAATCCATATGACTGGAGAGAAACAATTCCTCTTCATATGTGTGATTTATCAGAAATTTTCTTGATTTGGTTTTTGCTTGGTGGTCCAAGAATATTGTACATTTGTGCATTTTTTTGGGGTCTTGGTGGGGCAACAATGGCAATCCTTACTCCAGATATTAGTCATCATGATCTAGACTATATTTTTTTTATGGTTGGTCACGGAATGATAATTGTTGGAATAATGTATGCAACTGTAACGCTTGGTAACAGACCTTATGCAAAAGATATTGCTACTGTTGCACTTATTACAGCATTAGTTCTTCTACCAATCGTTTATGTAATAAATCTTTTACTTGGTGAGCCTGCTAACTTCTGGTATCTGATGTCAAAACCAGCTGGTGCATCATTAATGGATATGTTTCCAGAACCGCCCTATCATCTTTTAGTTACTACTCCTATTGCAATTGCGCTCTTTTATTTGATATATCTACCGTATTTTATTAAAGATAGAGTTGCTAAATAAGATATAGTTTTGATTTCATAGACTAAATCGCCTTAAAATATACTTAATCGGGAATATATTATGAAAGATTTTTTAGATTTATTATCAGATGTTTGGTCAACAGGATTTCTTGGGATTGATCTTGGTTCAATAATTTCATCCTTATTAGTTATACTCACTGCACTTCTATTTAGAGGTTTTATAATATCCGTTGTTTTAAATGCTTTAGGCAAATTGGCTGACAGCACTGAATCAAATGTTGATGATGAAATTTTAAATGCTCTTAGAAAACCAATTGGTTTGATCCCAATAACCGTAGCTTTATATATTTGTACTTTAATATTGCCTTTATCAGGTTTAATTGGGGATATAGCAACTAACATTGTCAAAGCATTTGTAATTTTTACTATATTCAGCGCACTTGCTAATGCGGTAAAGCCAGTTTTTGAAGCACTTTCAACCAGTTCATGGCTTACTGCTTCAATGCAAATGTGGCTTGAAAGAGCATCAAAATTTATTGTCTGGGTAATCGGTATAGCGATTATTTTAGATATATTTGGAATTCAGATTGGTCCTTTGGTTGCAGGGCTTGGCTTATTTTCCGTTGCTGTTGCTCTTGGGGCACAGGATTTTTTCAAAAATTTAATTTCAGGTATCTTGATTATTGGTGAGCACAGGTTTCAGCCAGGTGACAGAATCGAAGTTAGTGGTCAGCTGCATGGAATTGTTGAGAACATAGGTTTTAGGTCAACTGTTATAAGAACTTTTGATACTGCGCCAATGGTTATACCAAATAAAGATTTGTCAGATGTGAAAGTTATTAATCATGGAGAAATGATTAATAGAAGGTTGAATTGGAAAATCAATCTAGTTTATTCAACATCTGTTGATCAGCTAGAGTCTATTAGAAATCAAATCAAAGATTACATTATTAAATCCAATGACTTTGTAACTGATGATGATTTAGATCCTGTTGTTAGAGTTGTTGAACTTGGCGGGAGTTCAATTGATTTAATGATTGTTGCATATGCAGATCCTATCGGCTTTGCAGCATTTAATGAAGTAAAAGAGAATCTTGTATTTAATATTATGAATATTGTTAAAGAAAATGGTTCTGAGTTTGCCTACCCTTCAACCTCTTTATATGTTGAATCAATGCCTAAATAATTAGGTGCTAAATGAGCGATCAATATCTATTATCTCTTACATTAATAGCTCTTTTGGGCTTATTTGTTTGGGGTAAAGTTAGGTATGATGCTTTAGCAATTGGAGCATTATTTGTACTAGTAGTTTTAGATATCATACCCGCTAATCAAGCTTTTGCTGGGTTTGCTCATCCAGCAGTTATCACAGTTGCACTTGTTCTAATTATTAGTCAAGGCTTGAGTAATTCTGGTATTGCTGGTCTGGTAGGAAAATTAATTGGAGGTAGAGAATTTACTGAGATTCAATTTATGGTTTCTCTATTGTTTATCGCAGCATTACTATCCTCATTTATAAATAATATTGGTGCTTTAGCAATTTTGTTGCCAATAACATTAAATATTTGTCAAAAAATGGAATGGCATCCATCAAAGTTTTTAATGCCTTTGGCTTTTGCATGTATTTTAGGAGGAATGAATACCGCCATAGGGACTCCACCAAATATTATTATTTCGGAATATAAGGCAACGATTTCTGATACGGGATTTAATTTTTTTGACTTTTCTTATGTTGGGCTTGTAATAACAATTATTTGTATTTTGTTTATTGCTTTAATTGGAAATAAATTAATTTTCTTAAGAAAAGAAATCCCATCTGGTGAGCATCTTATTGATCTTAAAGGCTATTTATTTGAAGTTCTAGTAAACGATGAGAGTTCATCAATTGGAATGACTTTATATGCTTTTAAAAAACAAGCTGGTGAAGACACGGAAATCCTCGGAATCGTATCAGAGAGTGGATCTGTTAGGAAAGTCCAAAATAATATGAGAATTAAAGCTGGTCAAATACTAGTAATCAAAACTCCTCCAGATGAGATAGGTAACATTTTAGACATTTTTGATTTTTCAATTCCAAAAGAACTTCATTCTTTTGATGATGATGATCTTGAGGAAATAGAAGTCATGATTACGCCAGGTTCAAGATTAATTGGAAGAAAATATGAATTTTTTTTAAAGCTAGCTTTTGAAGAATTGAACCTCTTAGGTCTATGGAGAAAGGGTTCAAAATATAGAACCAGATTAACAAGAGAAACTTTTAGAGCTGGAGATGTTTTGCTATTAGGAGTAAGAGACCTAGCTGAGGAAGATGTTTCAAATAAAATTAAGCACCTTGGTCTAATGCCATTAAGACAAAGAGAACTTCAAACCATACCAAGTAGAAGTAGATTGTTAAAAGGAATAGTTTTTTTTCTACTATCAATATTTTTAGTATCCTTTAATTATTTGAGCGCAGCCGTAGCATTTTTATTATGTGTTCTTGCATTTGCACGTATAAAGATTATTGATAGCGATTTTTATAGGAAAATCGATTGGCCAATAATAGTTATGTTAGCTGCGATGATACCCATAGGCACAGCCCTTCAAACAACAGGTGTCAGCAATTTAATAGCTACTTCAATATCACTATATGCATCAGATCTTAGTTTATTTTGGATTTTGTTAATAATATTGATTGTGACTATGATTACAACTGACATTATTAATAATGCAGCTACCGCGGTTATTATGGCGCCTATATCAACGGGTATTGCCTTGGAGCTTGGGTATGCAATCGAACCATTCTTGATGGTAGTTGCAGTAGGAGCTAGTTGCGCATTCTTAACTCCTATAGGCCATCAATGTAATACTGTTGTAATGGGTCCTGGTAATTATAAATTTACTGATTATTGGCGAATGGGATTACCAATGGATGTGTTAATTATACTAGCATCAATACCTATGATTCTTTTTGTCTGGACCTAATTAATGGATGTTAGATATAAAAGGATAAATAAAGATACTGGCAAACCGTTTCATGAAGGATATCAAGATGAAAATGGTAGGTTCTTTATAAAATATTTAAATAAGCAAGGTAATGACGGCTATTATTTTGAAGAATGGGCAAAAAACAAAGATGCTTTTCTAAAAAAAATTAATAGCTCTTAATTAAAAGTCTCGAGTGGATAACAATTACAACTTAAGTTCTCTATTGCGCCAATAAAGTCTCCATATCGCGTATTAAATTCTTTAGATTCGCCCTCTTCATCAGTGAATGGTGTTATGACATCCGATCCAGATTCAACAGCTCCGTTTTCAATTAAAACTCTTCCTAATCTGATTGCATTTTCAACTCCAGCCCATCTTAGGTACTTCATGATTCCCCATTTCTGAACATCTCCTGAATCTTGTTGATTGTATTTAGTGATTTTTGTAACAACTATGTCATTTTCTCTATCAACAAATGTGTATTGCCCAAATTTTCCGCTTGTATTAAAAATTTTAAAGTCATCTTCGTATGCAGATACCCACCAATGTAATGAATAACCTCTCTTTAGTGTTGTGAATCTTTCTGGTGTTATATCCCACACAACCTGAAAGGTCTCATCGATATATTGTTTTGAAATTAATTGCTTGCCATCCCAATTTCCATTTCTTGAAAATAATAATCCAATTTTTGAGTAATCCCTTGCTGACATGTCAACACAACAGTATGTAAGAACATTTCCATTTTCATCCTTCCATAGCTTGTAATCTGTAACACCGATAGGATCTAAAATTCTTTCTTTTAATAATTCATCTGCTTTTTTGCCTGTGGTAGCAATGAGAATGTCTCCAAGCAGCATAGAATTAACATTATTATATTCAAACTTAAGTCCTGCAGATTTTTCTACACCTACACCCATTGCATATTTCAAATGATCTTCTTGAAAGAACATTGTTTCATGCTCATCTTTTGGAAAATCAAGTCCGCTAGACATATCTAGAAGATCTCTTATTGTTATTTCTGATCTTTCATCATTAAAATAAGTTAGATAGTCGCCAACCTTATCATCCAGGCCACCTATTTCACCTCTATCTATTGATATACCAATTAAGGCTGCATAATAACTTTTAGCCATTGACCATGAAGTTCCATGTGAGTTTTTGTCATATCCTTCTGCATATTTTTCTGAAATAATTTTTCCATTTTTAATGACAACAACCGCTTGCGTAGAATCATCAAGGAAAGCTAAATTAACTAACGCATCTACATTATCTGTGCGTACTTGTTGATCTACTGGAGAAGAAATTTCCCACGAACTAGTTGGATAATAGGCAGCAAATACATTAGATGTAGCAAAAAGCATTAAAAATAAAAAATTTATTCGATAAATGTGCATTGAGATTCCTTATGTGTGATAAATATGTGTTTAATATATCTTTAATTGTGATTTATTCCAACCGAAAATATTTATTATTATAAATACTATTGATATTTAATTATAAATAATTAAAATAATGCAACATACGGAGAATAT
>CERS01168154.1_pt1 | contig 10592 bp, 3 predicted proteins | sample 356251 | NCBI WGS metagenome assembly CERS01 (sample SAMEA2621020, study PRJEB7988) | marine metagenome | isolation source: saline water (ENVO:00002010), including
AAGCTACCTAAACATGCCAGTGCAATAATCTATCTTGAAAACTCAAATAATTTAATATTTGAAGACACTAGGAAATTTGGTCGAATATATATGTATAAAGATCTAACAGAAATTAATAAAACTCATGGCCCTGAGCCCCTAGAAGATAATTTTACAATAAATTGGTTATTGACAAACCTGAAGAAGAAAAAGAGAAATATTAAAGCGCTTCTTTTAGATCAATCATTTATATCAGGCCTTGGCAATATTTATGTTGATGAAAGCCTATGGGAAAGTGGTATACACCCAAACTCAATTTCATGCTCAATACCAAAATCTAAAATTTTAAAGCTCCATAATTCAATACAAAATATTTTACGTGAAGCAATCAATCAGTTAGGTACAACATTCATTAATTTTAGCTTCCTTAATGGCCAGTCAGGAAACTACTCAAACGAATTAAAAATATTTGGCAAACAAGGAAAAGTATGTAAAAATTGCGGTTCAATAATAAAAAAAATAAAAGTTGCTGGGCGAGGAACACACATTTGTAGTAATTGCCAGAAAATATATAAACCGAGAAAATAATAAATTATTTAAAAAATTTTATCTCTATTTTACTAAAAGCACTTTTTGATTAATGGTATTATTACCTTTTTTTAATGATATTAAATACAACCCTGAAGGCACTGATTTACCTTCTTTGTTTATGCTATTCCAAATAAAGATATTATTGCCTGAATTAATATTTAAATTATCAAAACTATATACCATTTTTCCTGAAATGTCAAAAATATTCAACTCTGCTGGACCATTTACTCTTGAATTAATCTGAAATTTAATCGTCGAATTGTATGGGTTCGGATAAGCTTTTAAAAGTAAAAAATGATTAGGAAATATTTCATTTTTTGTATTCTTATTTGATAATTGATATTGGTTTTTTGAATATACTACTGCATGCTTAGAGGGTATAAAATATTCCGAATAATTACCGTCATTTGTGATAAGAATATCATCATTCATAATATTATACCATGACCCAGAAGACAAAAACGGAACATCAAAAATAATTTGATCATATGTTGAAAAATTGGCGATGACTACTACTTGGTCGTTATTGCCTACCAACCTTTCATCTTTAAAGCCATATACGATAACTCTTTGTTCTATATATTTGTGAAGATCAAAAAAAGTTCCCTGCGATAATGCAGGATTTAACTTTCTAAATGAAATTAATTTTTTATAATGCTCGAGATGATCTTGCCCTTCAATAGATTCGAGCACTGACCAATCAACAGGTCTATAACTTAATTTTTCCTCATCCCAATTTCCATTACCATTATCATCAATCCACCCAGTTTGTAAACCAAACTCCTGGCCTTGCCAAATCATTGGAATACCTAAGGATGTAAACAAAATAGTTGCATAAAACTTATCACGTTCCCTGGCATCATCTATGCTGTAGGTATTAAATGCCACCATTTCTTGTATTAACGATTGTTCATCATGATTAATCATAAATTTTATAGCTTGAGTTCTATTACTATAATTATTGTTATAATTATTATATTCATGGAGTTGGACAACCTGTCTCATAAAATCAATTGCAATATTATTATTATTATGAACGTCATTTAGAATAATATCATGAAAACTATCATGCCAAGAGCAACTGAGTGAAGTATTATCAATCAGAAAAGGATCCGCAGGTAAATGTTCCGCGATTTGATAAAAATTTGAATCTATGTTGCGTATATAGTTTGTCCAGGCAGGGATACCAAATTCCTGATGATTAAGATCCCAACCAATAAACCGAGTAGCATCATAACGAAATCCATCTATTTTATATTCATTTAGCCATATCTCATTTACCTGATTCACATAGTCTATTGTATGCGAATTAAAATGATCCCAATCTAACATACCCCAAGAACCCTGCTCTTCGTTCGTATTTGTTTCTGTCCACACTTTTATATAAGGATTCAAATCATAATTTGGTTGCATTTTCCATATAGGACTTGACGATCTAATATGATTCCAGACAATATCCATAATGATGGCAATACCTCTAAGATGTGCCTGGTCGACAAGTACTTTGAAATCTTCAGGAGTACCATAATTAGCTTCTACAGCTGATAAAAGATTTGGATCGTAGCCCCATGAATGTGTTCCTGGAAATTCTGTTATAGGCATAAGTTCAACAGCATTAATACCAATTGATTTTAAGTAATCTAATTTTCCTATAATATGTTCAAACTTTCCTTGCCCATTACCCATTGAAGAAAAATCATCTACGTGAAGTTCATAAATGATCAGTGTATCTAATGAAGGTCTAATATAGTCATTTGATTGCCACTGGTAGTCATCAGCAGTGGAAATACCTCCTGGACCTATCTCAATTCTTGTTTTACTATTCACAACCCTTCTCGAAAAAGGATCTGGTAATCTTGTACCATCTAAAAGAATGTATTCGTAATCATATTGACCGTTAGGAAAATCAATTTCCAACCACCATATATCCTCTAATCCCGATGCTTTTTGCATAGTCAAAATTTCTGATTCTTGATCTGGTACATCTGATACCGAAATCGCAACCTGTATTACTGGCTGACTAGGCGCATGTACAACTAATATCATTTGGTTATCAATCCAATTAGGGCCATATTGAAGATTAGCTGGCATTTCTGATTCAATTATTTGAACTTGGCTTTGTTCATATGCGGTGTATAGTTGTCCATTGATCGTTACTTCGATACTGTATGATTCAAATAATGATCTAGGAGGATTAATTGAAGCGTAAAATACATTATTATCAAATAAATTATCATTCCCTGAATAAATATCATCGCCTATTTTATAAGTGATATTATCTATATTATCATTAGAAAATATTCCAATACTTAGACCAGTTACCATGCCATTCTCATTTGTATGTCTAGCTGGTTGAAAAAATAATGGGTCAGTTATATTTATGATAGAATTATTGTATCCATCATTTGTAGTTTGACCATTTAATGGGTCAGATATCCAGATATAATCTGAACCAGAATAATTATTATGAAGATGAAATTTATATAAATGATCGGAACCAATATCTAAACTATATGTTCTTTCATAAGATTTAGTATCATCATTATAGTTCATTATTGAAGGAGCCGATGGGTCTATGACACTATTTGCATTAGGCCCCCAATCATTAATGGTTCCACTTGGCATTGTCCCAGGAACAAAGATTCTAACAAAATTATCATTTGGTAATGCAATATACCTAAAAGTTATGTCGATAGATTGCGCATTAATTACTGATATAGAATAAAATAATATTAAAAAAATTAATTTTTTCATTTTCATCTTTTTTTAGTTTTTGTTAAATCAAAAGTGATTAATATTTTTTGAAATTTATGATATATTATACATTATTTTATAATTATTAAAGAACCTAAAATACGCCATGAAATTGAACTGTATTCATAAATTAAAAACAAAAGTTTTATGCAATTAAAAAATTATATATATATAAAACCTATTCATATCATCACAACTTTATTAATTTTAAATATTTTATTAGGAGGAACTACAGGTAAAATTTCTGGTGTTATATCAGATGAAGACAATAAACCATTAGTTGGATGCAATATGGTGCTTGATGGTACTAGCATGGGATCCTCGAGCGATATTAATGGACAATACTATATTATTAATATTCCAGCTGGAAAATATTCTTTAACAGCTACTATGATTGGATATAAGACTATAAAATTAAAAGATATAATCATTTCTTCAGATTTCACTACTCCCGTTGATTTAACGATGCAGATAGAAGCTATTTCAGGCGAAACCATTACTGTAATTGCAAAACAAAATAAAATAGTAAAAGACCTAACATCCTCAACAGCAATTGTGAATTCTGATGACCTTGAACTTCTTCCAATTACTGAAATATCTGAAGTACTAGAGATACAAGCTGGTTATGTTGATGGACATTTAAGAGGTGGAAGATCTGGTGAGGTCTCTTATTTGATAGATGGGATTGCAGTTACAGATGCATATGATGGTAATGCTGCAACATCTATAAATAAGAACTCTATTGAGGAAATGCAAATTATATCTGGCGCTTTTAATGCTGAATATGGCCATGCAATGAGCGGCATAGTAAACATTATCACAAAAGATGGCTCTAATAAAACTTCTGGACATTTATCAAATTATTTTGGTGATTTTATTTCAAACAAATCTTCATTGTTCCTAAATATTGATGATATTGATATTTTTAGTACGAAAAATATAGATTTGAGCTTAAATGGCCCAATTATTAAAGATAAACTTTTTTATTTTACAAATTTTAGAAATATCAAATACGAAGGTCATTACAATGGTTTAAGAAAGTTTAACTACGATAATATTTCATATTTTGACTCCACAGGTACTTTCATTATCTCAAAACCAACAATTGTTAGTGGAGATACGTCCTTTCCTGGACTAGGTAACCAGGATTTTGTTCCAATGGACTGGAATCAACATAATTATTTTCAATTAAAATTACTTTATAAACCATCCCCCAGCTCAAGACTAAGAATTACTAGAATAAATGATGATAGACTTTCTCAGTATTTTGATAGAATGTATAAATATAACCCAGATGGGTCACTGCTGCATGAAAACAAATCGATAACCAATATTTTCCAATTAACAAAAAATTTAACGAAAAATACTTATTTAAATTTTGGAATAACCAATTTTAAAAAGGTATACAAACATTTTACATTTGAAGACCCGTCTAAATATGTTCACCAAGAGGTTAATACATCTAGACCTTACAGTTTTTACACTGGAGGGAACAACAATAGTTATTTTAATAGAGAAACAAATTCAGCAATTATTAAAGCTGATTTGTCTAGCCAAATAAAAAACAACCTTTTAAAAATTGGCTTCGAATCTCGAAATCATAAAATAAATTATTACTCTTCATCTTATCAGCCTTCAATTGATCAAATATCATTTAATCCTGAAACAGATGACCCTTTTTTAATTAAGCCTATATTACCAAATGATACAACTATATATTCTAGTAGATTTACTTTTGAGCCTATTGAACTGAGTATGTATATCCAAAACAAATTAGAGCTAAATAACTTAATTATTAATGCTGGAATACGATTTGATTATTTTGACCCAAAAGGCAATCTTTTATCTGACCCCACAGATCCAAGTATTTATAATCCTATCAAGCCAGGTAATAGATATAGAGATCTAAATAACAATGGTATTAAAGATACTAACGAGCCAACAATTTCTAGTTCTGAGCGCCAAGAATACTGGTACCTAGAAACAGATATAAAGTATAAAATTAGTCCCAGACTTGGTATATCATTTCCAATAAGCGATGCCGGAGTGTTTCATTTTTCTTACGGCCACTTTTTCCAAATGCCAAAATTTGAGCTTTTATATCTAAACCCTGATTTTGATTTAAGTCAATCAACTGGAAATACAGGGGTAATTGGAAATGCAAATCTTAACCCAGAAAAAACAATTAGTGCAGAAATAGGTCTTCAACAACAGCTAAACAGACAATATATTGTAAATATTACTTGCTACTTTAGAGATATCAGAGAATTAACAGGAACAAGATCATCAGAGATAGAAATGTTTGGTGGTGCATCATCTTACAGCAAATTAGAGAACTCAGATTTTGCTTTTGTTAAAGGTTTAGTACTATCTTTGGATTATAATAATGAAAAAGGATTATTTGGGACGATTGACTACACATTACAAAATGCAGTTGGGACAGCATCAGATCCATTTCAAGCTCAAAATTCACTATCAAATAATCAACTACCTGAGATACAAATAGTACCACTAGACTGGGACCAGACACATACGTTGAATGCTACTTTTGGATTAACTAATCCAATATTTGGCACCTATTCTATCATTGCTCGATTAGGTAGTGGCCTTCCATATACTCCAGAAAATTCAGTAGATATATCTTCTTTAATATATAATTCATCAAGAAAACCGGTGACTCACACCATTGACCTAAAAGCATCAAAAGAAATAAAATTAAAAAATTATAGAATAAATTTATTTGTGCGAGTAAAAAACTTGTTTGACCATTTAAATGAAAATATAGTTTATAATGATTCAGGCCAAGCTGGCTATACGAGAAAATTAAAGTTAGCACAATCTCAAAATACAGATGAATCAATAAATACAGTAGATGAGTGGTATAACAATGAAACATTTTATTCTAACCCTAGAAGAGTAGAGATCGGACTTGATATTAATTTTTAAAACTATAATAATTACTTTAACTATTCTAAATACATTGTCATCTCAAAACCCTTCAGGAAGAGAATACAGAAGAACTGCAGTTCACAATGGTAATCAAGTAAAAACTGTTTTTGGTAATTGGGGAGTAATTGGACAGCCACCATCACAAGGCCCCAGAGGCGCATGGAAAAATCCTAATAATGGCTACATTGGAGATGTAAGTCCACTTATTGGAGCAGAAGTTACTACAACTGACACTGCAGGGAATCAGGTTACTTTTCATTCAGTCTTAATCCCTCCAGTTGATAGGCCAACATCTACAGGTATGGAAGAATCTCCTACTGGAAAAACTTGGACAATGGAACCTGTATCAGGATATTTTAATGAGTCCCAAGAGAGTATTGCGATAAGTACTGATCCAAATACATGGCCAAACTATTGGCCAGATAAACTACTAGATGTCAATGATCCTGGATGGCAAAACCAATGGAATGGCTTCTTTGGAAAAGATATCCAAAACATTCAACAAGAAAGTTTCTTCGTTATGGATGATAATAATGATGAAGAATTTAACTATGCAAATTATAATATTCATGGTGTCAACTTTAAACCAGATTCATTGAATTACCTAAGAAATGGTCTCGGATTAGAAATTAAAGTAAGAGGTATGCAATGGCAACAGTTCCTAGCACAAGATTGTATATTTTGGCTTTATGAGGTCACAAATACCAGTACCACCGATTATGATAAAGTAGTTTTTGGTATGCTTGTTGGAACGTATGTTGGTGTAACATCTACTGAGGGTTACAGTGAATACGATGATGATTGGTCTTTCTTCGATGTTAATGAGAACCTAACATTTACTGGTGATTATGATAATGATGTTAGTAGAAATCCAAAATGGGTAGGCCCTGTTGGCATGGTTGGCTATGCTTTTTTAGAAAGCCCTGGTAATCCTTACGATGGCATTGATAATGATGGAGACTATCAAAGCAGTAGTTTTACTGCTCCTCTTTTTGTTGAGGAAGATTTTGACTCAAGTTCCATAATTGAAATTGGAACAAAATTAATTAAAATCTTTGACGATTACTCTAGAGAGGAAATAATGGTTAGCTCTAATGATACTCTTAATATTACTACTAGAGGAGCATCAGTTACGATTATACCTGGACAGACTAAACTTGTGGAGGGTAATGTTATATTAGACCAAAATGGTAAAGAGGTTGTAAACCCAAATGCATTTGATGGGGTGGATAATGATCTCGATGGATTAATTGATGAAAATTATTTTTTACATTACCGGCAAAGAAAAGTAGATCAATTTGGTAGTGTATTATTTGACATAGTAAATCCTAGAGCATATAAAGATTATTTGAATGGAATAGGATTAGAAAATTTAATGATTGATGAACAACGTTTTGATGGAATAGATAATGATAATGATTGGAACCCAGAATTTGATGATATTGGCCAGGATGGAGTTGCAGAAACCCAAGACATTGGAGAGGGGGATGGGATACCAACTATTGGTGAACCTAATTTTGATAAAACAGATGTAGATGAATCTGATCAGATTGGACTTACATCCTTTGATTATTTTGCACCTGCAAATCAATTTCCAGCAAAAAATGATGAAGCTCTATGGGATAAACTAAAACCCGGATTATTCGACACTCCTTCTTCAATATCTAATGGAGAACCAATTAGTGGAGAAGATGGAGACTTTATGTATGGATCTGGTTTCTTTCCACTTCGCGCAGGCCAAACAGAATATTTCTCTATTGCTCTAGTTTATGGTGATGACAAAGAAGATTTATTAAGAAATAAAAAAACTGTCCAAAATATTTATGATAACGACTATAAATTCCCACCACCACCACAAAAACCAACGCTTACAACTATCGCTGGAAATAATAACGTCACACTTTATTGGGATTTTATAGCAGAAAATAGCGTTGATCCAATTTCAAAGAAAATGGATTTTCAAGGATATAAAATATATAGAGCTACTGAACCAGAGTTTAGCGATGTTTTTTCAATAACAAACGGACTTGGCAATAGCGAAGGTTATTCACCTTTGGCTCAATTTGATATAGATGATGAGATTGAAGGTTTTTTCTTTCCTAGTGAGAATTTATTTCAACAAGCTCAAGGCTACTCATATTATCTAGGCAATAATAGTGGAATTAAGCATAAGTATGTAGATAATGATGTTATTAATGGAAGAAAATATTACTACGCAGTTGTTGCCTATGATACAGGAGATGAGATACTAGATATCTTTCCATCCGAAAATACAAAATTCATAAGTGAATTATCTAATGGAACAATTATCCTGGATAAAAACACTTCCATTGCAATGCCAACATCTTATAGTCCAGGATATAGTCTTGAAGAAGACATAATTGTACAAAAAAACATCAATAATCTTAATACAGGTTCAATTAAACCTATCATAATTGATCCTAGCAAACTAACAAATCAGGAATATGAATTAACATTCCATGATATGTCAAATGATAGTATTGATAATAATAAAAATGGAATAATTGACCTCTATGACCCACTTGAAAAAGCAGAGGTAACAACCTACTACAGCGTAAAAACAAAAAATAAAATTAGTGTTAATATTTTTTCAAATGATACGCTGGTTACAAATTTAGGTTATAAAAATATCATTGATTCAAGCTTCAAACTCCTCGACCAATTTCAAAATATCATTCCTGAAAATCTATATAGAGTAGATTATCCAAAAGGTAAACTTTTTGGTACATATCACGAATCACTAGGTGAAAATAATTATATAGCTGAATTTAATTACTTCCCAATTTATATTAGTCCCTATATCGAAAATACACCATGGGATAATCAGAGTGTAATACCTAATGCTGGTTTGGTTACAGATACTGAAACTTTTGAAGGCATTCAGATATCATTCCAAAATGATTGGACGATCACAGATATAGATTCAAGCTCTTATTGGAGCACAACAGATGATCAAATTAATTGGTCAAAAAATTCACCTAGTTCAACTTATTTTTATTCTTTCTCTAGTACTAGCCTTTTTAATAATACTCTTCATCCTATAGAGTTTCCAAATGATTATGTACTAGTTTTTAGCGATTCAATTGGATTTGGCCATTCTTATGACCTAATACAATTTGCAATATCGCAAGGTGAAAATCTTCAATATACAAATAATGGGAAAACAAATTTTAAAATATTCAACATAAATACTGGGCAAGAAATTTCATATATTTTTTATGATGAGAATATTATATCTGGCACTGGAAGAAATGGTATCATTGACCCACAGGATATCATATATTTTCTTGAACATGATGATCTTGATAGTAATATTTTTTCATGGACATTAACATTCTCACTAAGACAATCACACAGCGACAGTACTATTCTTGAATTTGGTGATAACGATTCTTTAGTAATAATTAATAAAAAACCATTTAGAAATGGTGATATTTATACATTTAAAACATATAAACCTCTAATTAGCGTAAATAATCCAAATGAAAAGTTGGTTAAAAAAATTCGAGTTATACCAAATCCGTATTTCTCAGCTCATGCATATGAAGCACCATTGGCTCCAGGAATAACTAGCGGTCGAGGTGAAAGAAGAATAATTTTTATTAATGTACCTTCTGATGGAAAAATATCAATTTTTACTGTTAGAGGCCAACATGTCACTACCCTAAACCATAATGGTGATATTCTCAATGGATCTGTTGAGTGGAATCTAAAATCAAAAGAGAATTTAGATGTGAGTTATGGGGTCTATTATTTTGTAATGGAATCAAAACAGTTCGAAAGTCAATCAGGAAAATTTGCTATAATAAAATGAAAAACATCCTTTGTATCAGTTTTTACTTTTTATGTTTCTTGTATTCGCAGGATAAAGTGGCTACTTCAGCTGCAAACTTTTTAGGCATACCAATGGGTACGAGGGCAATTGCATTAGGAGGATCGTATAGCAGTATCATATCTAATGCTTCATCGATATACTATAATCCTGGTTCAATATCAAGAAGCCCTGATAATCATTTTACGTTAAACAATATGGATTGGTTTTTAGATAGCAAAATAATATTTATTGCAGGAACATACAAAATTAATAAAACTATTTCCATAGGTAGCTACATTACAAATCTAGATTATGGTGAAGAAGAAATAACGGACTTTAATAATCAGGATGGAACTGGAACTTATTGGTCTGCAAATGACTATGCATTTGGTAGCGCAATATCATTTAACCTCACTGATAAGTTCTCTATAGGAGGAACTATTAAATATATAAATCAGAGAATTTACAATGAAAAAGCCTCCTC
>CERS01063277.1_pt1 | contig 10591 bp, 5 predicted proteins | sample 356251 | NCBI WGS metagenome assembly CERS01 (sample SAMEA2621020, study PRJEB7988) | marine metagenome | isolation source: saline water (ENVO:00002010), including
AGAGCAATTGCTAGTCAATTGGATGAAGTGATTAAAGAGTTTCAACCAGATGTGGCTATTCTAGTAACAGACGGTGCAGATGATGAAGCATCAATGCCGATAATAACTTCTAGAATTCGGGTCGAGCATCTAGAAAAAATAATTGTAAGACAGTCTAAAGGAATTGAATCAACATACTACTACATTGCAAAGGCTATTGATGATCCTCGTTGGAGAGCAAAATTACTGGTACCGATTTCTATATTCTTAATGATTATTGGACTGGGGTTAATATTACCAAATGGAAAAGTTCTGATAGGTGTTATGCCATTATTAGTAGGAGTTTGGATCCTTTCCAAAGGACTAGGGTGGGAAGAACAGTTAGAAAGACTGATGGTAGACTTGCGAGATAGCGCACAAAAAGGAATCTTTTCTTCGATGTTGTGGGCTATGTCTATTTTCTCTGTATTCTTAGCTGGAATAACTATGTTCCAAGTTTTCTCTGATACAGAACAGTTTGGCGGGTCTTCTGATGCTCTAATTTGGTCTAATGCAATTCAAGATTCTTTGACTTGGTTAGTAGTATCTGTTTTCTCGTTTGCACTTGCTATTGGAATAGTTAGGTGGGGAGAGGGGACTTATACTGGGAGATCAATTATTCTGTTTGGAAGGGGGGCAATCGTCTACACAATGGCAGAAGCATCTCTAACTGTATTGATTAAAATTCTAGAAGGACAATCGTACATTGTAAGCTTTGATACCGTATCAAATGATTGGGATTTGCCATTATTTACATTGATACTATATTATTTGTTGAAGACTGCTGTTGAGTCGATTACTCAAGAAGAAGAAGTTGTCTCGAACAATAAGTTCTGGGGAGTATAATTATTTCTCAAATACAGATTCAATACGGCATGATGGACACATTACTTTAATCGGTCTAATCGGAGGAATACCTATTCCAACATTACAATGAGGACAAAGAATTGCTTGATTTACTTTGGATTGGCGCTCTTTAGCGTCCCTACTTGGGTCATAGGTAAATCGATATTTATGAGCATCATTTAGGTATTCTGGAGAACCTTCAGATGAATCTTCTGAAGAAATAAAATTAGATTTCTTTTCAGGTATATCTATGTCTAATTTAGAACTTGGTGAATTTATCCCTTGTTCAAAATCTCTAATTTCATTTTCAATTTCTGTAATTGAAAGTCCTAATTCTCTAGAAAGACGATCGATAGTTAATTTTCTTTCATAATCGTCCATGCCAATAAATTGCTGTAACATTGTAGCAGGGATTCTCATATTAAGCACCTTTATTTTAAAATAATATTTAATTCACTGACGAAAATATTGATTGATTATTATTTTGATTTCTTGAGAAACTGCTTCACAATCTCCCCTTCGGCCTTTACTAACTGTTCTGCGACTGTTGATTTAGAAAGTCCTAATTTTACTGCTAAATCCCTAATGGAAGTTTTCTTAGGAACTTCATACCAGCCATTGGTATGAGCTAATTTTACTATTTTATGCTGTTGTAATGTTGTTGCAATATTGGAAATGCCTTCCGAGTTCCTAGCTCTAACAATTCGTTCTACAGGCATCTGGTTTTGAATTGAGTTTAGAAGATTAGCCATAGATGATTGCCTTCCCGATAACTGAAGAACTAAGCCCGAAGATGTTAGATTAGTGCCTGAAAGAATGCATAAATCATTATTCAAGAAGAAATCGCCTATTAGCTTAGAGTCGAAATCTAAAATCAACAAATGGTGAGTCAGATAGTCAGAGGTCCACTCTTCTAAAATTTCTACTACAGAGATTCCCCCTATGCTGTAACCAGGTTGTGGGCATTGGGAATCTATAGTAATGCATTCAACCATGATTCTCAAATTGTCGTTAATTAATCCGAGGCTCCCTCGATAATCCCAACTAACTGATTCAAGTGCTTTTTTGATACGTTTATCGTGGATAATTGAGGAGGGAGAACATTCAATCCTGACCGCTCGCATAGTGGTTTGCCTCATACTCGAGTAGCCCCCAAAGGTTAAGAAAATGGTTATTCGTTGATTTTCTAATGTTCCTCTGAAAATTGGTTTTCATTTTGCACAATTGCACGTGCTACTTCGGGAGAATATCCTACTTGTTTCAAATCATTCATTCTCTTTTCTGAATCATCCTCATCCCAAATAATCTTACGTTGTTGATCTATTATCTCATCAGTATAATCAGGTGCTGTTGTAGTTCTATTGCGACTCCTTTGCACTAAAACTAAACCAGATAATAAAACAATCACTATGCTAAAAATACCGGCAGTAACAACAGAGCTTGATGAAAGTAATTGAGTTATACTCATTTCGATATTATTATCCTCAATTGCATCCATACAGCCATCGCGGTCTGCATCCGTTTTCTTATTTGATACCCAATTGACTAGCCCATTGGGACAATTGTCTCTGGAGTCTGGAATACCGTCTCCATCGTCATCGTAGTCTTCGATATCGTCTATACAACCGTCATTGTCGATATCGAGACCACTGGAAATACTATTAGGACAGTTGTCGAAGGTATCTAAGACACCATCGTTATCATCATCTGCATCCTCATAATCATCATGACAACCGTCCTGATCGACATCTTCTAAGATTGTTGAAACCCAATCAGATGTAGGATTGTCTTGACAATTGTCTAGACCATTTTCTATCCCGTCATTATCGACATCCGTATCTTCAGAAGCATCCAGACAACCATCATCATCTAGATCTCCATCGGAAGCTCCATGATTAGAATTCATATCACTTTTAACACAATTATCTTCAGTGTCTAAGAATCCATCATTATCGTCATCAAGATCTTCTAGAGAATCATTGCATCCATCCGAATCCCAGTCATTCAATGCAGTAGATACCCAACCAGATAAGCCCATGGAACATTGATCTAAATTATCTGGTACTCCATCATTATCTCTGTCGTCATCTTCAGTTGAGTCGTGACAACCGTCTCCATCTTGATCCGTTGCCGGACTAGAAATCCATAAAACTAGACCTTGGGGGCAGTTATCGTCTCTATCGCTAATTCCATCATTATCATCATCACTATCTTCAAATGTATCGTGACAGCCATCATTATCATGATCAAAATATAGGTCTTGCCATGAAGAGTATCCTGATGGACACGCATCATTAGCATCTAAAAATGGGTCATTATCGTCATTATTATCCTCGTCGGCATCTCGACATCCGTCTCCATCATTATCCTCAGATAGTCCGGCCCAATATTGGGCTCCGGAGGGGCACAAATCTTCACTATTCAATACCCCATCTCCATCTAAGTCTAAATCCTCAGTGGTATCGTCACAGCCGTCATTATCCTGATCCAATATTTCTCCAATTATACCAATTGGGCATGAATCATCATCATCTAGATAACCGTCATTATCGTCGTCTAAATCTTCAGATGAGTCTCTACAACCATCGCCATCATAATCGGTAAGTAGAGATGATTGCCAATTTGAGTCACCGAATTGACAAAGGTCGTACTCATCAAGTACTCCATCGTTATCATCATCATTCCAATCCTGATTATTGATTAGATTAATCTGGATTGTTTTTGTGATAATTGCTTCTTCTTTAGTTGAAGACTGGATTGAAATTGTCAAGAAGAACTCTTGGTCTTCGTTAACTTGTTCTAATGTTGGGGCGCGAATAAATAAATCGAAATTATTCATTTGGTTCTCAATTAGAGTTGTTGTATGTTGGTAATTACCTGCAAAACCGGCATCAATAAACCAGTTTTCAGGAGTTCCTTGAACATCAATAATTACTACATCGGATTCACCGGGTAATTGTATCGCATTAACTTGATAGTTAGTATTGAATGATTCTGAAGGAAAGAAGTTTAGTTCATCAGGAGATGCACTAATTTCTACATCCCAGACGTTTTCCGACCAAAGACATACATCCCACTTTTCTTCTTCTTGGGTTGGGTCAAGACAATCATCTGTTGTCCAAATAATATCACGATTTGGCCAATCAAAGTTGACTATTGGTTGAGAAGCTGATTGCACATTATTACCAAATATCCCCATTAGATTATCTGAACTTGATGCAATGATTCTAGTATTGATAACTCCATAAGCTTCAGTCAATGTTTGTCCTACTGGAAGTTCGCCGTTGATATTCAATTGTGGAGTATTAATTCTTGTCCATCTTAATTCCACTCTTTCTTCTGTAGTGACTGGATTCTCTAATGATTCAAACCAAGTAATATGAACAGAACCATCATTATCAAAATCGACTCTAGGGTTTGCACCATAGGTCATATCTGACCCAGGAACTGCTGAATTTGTAACTACGGACACCTGGCTTAGATCTAGTCCGTCATGCTCTCCATCAAGGACTCCTTTCTTGCTCAAATCAATTTGCATGTAATGTAGTTGAGATGCAACATCCTTACCCGGCATAGAGTCTCTTCCATCTACCCATACGACATGGATATTTCCTTCATCGTCAACATTTACTTCCGGGTTAACAGACCACCCATATCCATTAGTTAGACGAGTGTCGTTAACTAATACAAAGTGGCCTATTGTACTCCAGCCCAGATTATCTTGCCAGACATAGTCTAGATCAGGCCCAATATCTTCAATGTACTCTCCAGTATCTTCATCGATACTGATAGCAGGCATTCCGGCAGTCCAACCACTCCTTGGAGAATTAAGAATAGAATAAGGATTCAGGACTGTCATGAAAGTCTCGGTCGAACCACTTCCTGTAGTTAGTGACACTATCTCATTCACTAATGCATTCAATTCTTCAGTATAATTTGCAACTGGAATTACCACATCATCTATCCAAGCGGCATCGAGTCCGGAGCTAACGCTTCCATCTTTCACGTACTTCCACATCAAAGTATGCTGACCAAGAGAGATAGGAGTTGTAAAATTACCACTTTGGGAACCCGACCATTGAGCAATTTGAATACCGTCAACATAAAACTTCAAGAAATCATAATTTGATTCTGATGAGACATTATATGAAAATGACACTGCACCATCGGCCATTATTCCAACAAATTCTAAATTTGTACTCTGTCCGTCAGAAATATCTCCTGATTGGGCAGAATAAGTGCCAGAAATAGGAGTAGATGGAAGATTTACTTGAGACACATAAGAATAGTCGGCAGACACGGAGGTCCCTCCATCTCCATAGGTGTCATTCAGGAAGATGGTGTAGTTGCCAGCACCGGTGAAGCTTACCAGTACCCCACTGTAGTGGTTGTATACTGAACTGCTGTTGAAGGAAGCGGTGCTGCCGTCAGGAAGGACAACGTCCATGCTGAACTCAGAAGCCCAGTTATCTACATTCACCGTCAGATCTACAGTCTCTCCGGCTGGCTGGGTATAGTTGCATGAAACTGAGTAGAATGAGGGATTTCCTGCAGTACCGCCTATATCGCAAAGATTCATACTTGAATATATTAATCCATTATTTGCAGATTCTACGGACCAAGCGTCACTAGAAGTTCCAGAAACTGACCACCCATTAGTTAGTGCGCCGCTTTCAAAATCTCCTTCGAAATTTGCCATATTATTAGATGGATAAAGGTACATTTCACCTCCTGCATCTTTGGTCCCCCAAGTTAAGTCATCACATGTTCTTTGCTGAGTTCCAACTGTAGTACCTGGGCATTGGACTAAATCCATCATATGAGATCTTACCATTGTGTCTGAGCCGCCCGCTGCAGTAGAAGGTCCATATGCAGAAGTCCCAGCAACAGCAATAGGAATTATTCCCGCCTTAGTACAGGCATCATGAGCCTCCACTATCGATTGATTGTCATCAGATTCCTGTGATGGGTCTCCACCAAATGGTCCTTCATCTGATACAGGAATTATCAATCTAGTAGCATTAGGGTTCCATTGATGGTCATTCGGCGTTGCAGGATTGCCAGGTATATTTCCTGCATTATCTCTCCAAGAAAGGCATGCCCATGTAGACCCAGGGCCCCACATCTCACTATTGTAACCCCAATCGGACGGAATATTGTAACTTGAACCGTTATACATTACATCAGATAATGCCCTTATCCCACCTGATGTATCAGTAGAATTTTGGCCTAGAGACAAATCTCTTGGGCCATCCCCATAACCGCCTATTTCGTATGCATCCTCACAATTTTTTTGCCCACTTGCAAAACTCATCTGGCCACTTAGAGCATAAAGTGTCTCAAGAACAGTAATGCTTGCCGATTCTAGCATAGGTTTGACCCCTTGGAAATACTCTCCACTACTCAGATTGCCTCCATAAAATACCGCGCACATATCTAGCCACTCTGTAGTCATAGAGCCTGAAGAATCAATCAAACCGACATATTCTATTAAACTGCCACGTGTATCTTCCCATACTACAATTACTGTATTGTTAACTCCCATAGAAATTGCAGGGCTACCTTTGTATCCAATCGCTGGAGTTATGATTGTGTTGCTAATCATTGTAGAAATTGAATTTGAACCAGATGTATTGAATGCAAACATTGCATAATAAATCAGTGATGCGCCAAAGAATGTACTTTGAGGGTCATAAGTATCTACCCAAACTATATGGGTTGCATCAAATGAATCGATAGCTATGTCAGGGTCATTTCTTACTCCAGTTCCAACGGCAACCGTATAATCAGAAACAAGTGTCATTGAGGCAATGTCTCCAGCATCTCCATCTTGATCGTCTAATGAAGAGTCGATTATCGTGTAAAGAATCTCAAGATCTGTAATAGCCCAAACAATATGTGTTCTATAATTAGAGTCGATTACTAAAGAAGGGCTTGATAATGCTGTTGTAGAATTATTACCTACTGCAGTAGCATCTATGAGTACTGTATCAATTCCACTTGTCGAGATTAAAGCAAAGTATAACTGAGGATTGGTCCCATTTTCTATCCATACAAGATGTACTCTCTGAGAATCGTCCATTACGCCAATTACTTCGATTGGATTGGACGCATTAAGATTGGAAAGTAAGGTAGATGTAGATGTGTCATCGAGTGTCCCATTTGCAGTATATTGTATATCTTGCTCTTTATCTAAATTATCAATTGATGGAGAAAGACTCGGCGCCATTACCGATAGAAACATTATCAATGTTAGAGCAATAGATAATCTAGATTTGTACCTATTTTCTGTATTACTGACTGAAGATAAATTATCATATTTCATTACTACGGGACTATGAGACATATTTCTCCGAGAAAGGTCTGCACACATAGTAAGATAACCGGACAGGTCCAAAAATCCAAAAAAAACTTGATTTTTATCTGTTTTTCATACTTTCTTTGCGTTTGATATATTCAGAATAATTACCTGGCCATACCCAGAGGCTACCATCTCCAGGAAGTTCCCAAATAGTATCACATATCTTATCTAAAAACCATCTATCGTGACTGACAGTAATTATTCCTCCATCATATTCTTCTAGAGCATATTCCAAAGCTTCTTTGGCGTCGGTATCAAGATGGTTTGTGGGTTCATCCAATAGTAGCATATTATTTTCTTCGAGGAGAAGTTTGAGCATAGCAATCCTTGCTCTTTCACCCCCACTTAATTTTTTCAGTTTTGTATTTACCATATCACTAGTAAATTGGAATTGTCCAAGCATAGCCCTGATATTCTTATATTCCATTCGAGGTTTTAATTGCTGAATCTGTTCTATAGGTGTTTTCTCAAAATCAAGAGAACGATGATCTTGATGGAAATACCCTATTTGCACCCCTGGTCGGACATCTATTTGCCCTGAATCTAATTTTAACTCGCCAATAATTGTCCTTAAAATACTAGTTTTTCCTGCACCATTTGGCCCTACGATACCTATCTTTTGTCCGCGCCTAACTCCAACGTCAAGTCCGTGAAGAATTGGTCTTTTCATACCCTCAAAACTCAAATGAGCTTTGTGAAAATCTAGTACTTCAAGACTAGATTTTTCTGTTGCCTGCAAAGAGAAATTAAGCATTCTTCTCTGTCTTGGTTTTATCGATTTCAACCATTTTAATTCACGCTCAGAACGCATTATCATGAAATGTTTCTGTGAAATTGATTTGTCATATTTGTTATTGCTTTTCATTGACCTCATAGCACCCTTTAATCTCTTCAATTCTTTCTGTGTCTTGTCAATTCTATCTTCTAAAGTTTGAAGGAACAATTCCTTCTGTTTAAGATAAGATGTATAATTCCCAGGATAGCCTTTTGAGTGTGCATCCTGAATCTCAACGATATTGTTACATACTCTATCAAGGAAATATCTATCGTGACTTACCACCAATAAAGCCCCTTGGAAACTTAGGAGAAAATTTTCTAGCCAGTCAAGTGTTTGTAAATCTAGATGATTTGTTGGTTCGTCTAAAAATAACAAATCTATCTCTTTCAAACCAACCAATTGTCTAGCAAGTGCGACTTTGGCTTTTTCACCACCAGAAAGAGAAGAAAGTTTCGTTTCCATAGGGTGATGAGCCAAATCTAAAGCTTTCAAAATCTCTTGAGCATGCCCTGCAACATCTCCTCCACCTGAACGTGCCATCAATGCTTGTAACTCTTGATATCTTTCCATAGTCGGTTGCCAATCACCTTCGTAAAAAGATGGGAGCGCCATTTGCGCTTCTATATCTGTGATCTCATCTACAAGTTCTTGAAACTGACGTCCTCGTCGATTTAGTTCAGCACCTAAAGTCGCATCTTCATCCAAATCTCTAATTTGAGTTAGAAACGCTAAGCGTAATCCTGGAGCAAAAGTGATGTCCCCCATATCCTGATCCTGATTAGAAATAGTCCTCAATAGTGTGGTCTTTCCTGCGCCATTATGGCCAACAACTCCTATCCTATCGCCTTCGTCAATTCGGAGATTGACTCCTTCTAAAATTGTCAACGGGCCAAAGGTTCGGTGTATCTCTTCTAGCCTTACCAGCTCTCGAACCATGACACTCCGGCATACAACCTATTCAAGTGCCCATCGGTTGTAAATATGTAATTTGTAAAGGAACTAATTGGATTTCAGAGCATTAATTCTGTTCTCATCTAGCCTTTCCCATTCAAAATGGCCTTCTGAATCGTAGGGTCGTCCAAAATGTCCGCCTGAGGAAGTTATGCTATAGCGCGGCTCATTTAATTTTAAATCACGTACAATAGCTGAAGGTCTAAAATCGAATACAGTGTTAATTTTTTGTTCTAATTCTTTATCACTTACCGAACCGGTACCAAAGCTATTCACGTGCAAACTCACGGGTTGTGAAACTCCGATTACGTATGCGACTTGGATTTCACATCTTGTTGCTAAACCTGAGGCAACTATATGTTTGGCCGCCCATCGAGAATAGTAAGCAGCTGAACGATCGACTTTCGTTGGATCTTTGCCGCTAAATGCCCCTCCTCCATGGCGCCCCATTCCACCGTAAGTATCAACGATGATTTTTCGGCCCGTTATTCCTGCATCTGAATATGGCCCCCCTGGATCTGCAAATCGCCCTGTTCCATTAACTACAAGTCGGTACCCATTTCTTAACCAATGAGAAGGGATAGCGTGCTCAACAACATGTTTACGAATTTCATCTGTAACAAAACGGTGTTCCGATTCTTCACTTCCGTCGAATCTATCCTTAAGTTTAGAATCATGTTGTGCAGCAACTACAACTGTATGAACATGGCTAGGGTTACCTGAATCGTCATATTCTACGGTAACTTGGCTTTTTCCATCGGGCCTAATCCATGGAATTTCGTTGTTTTGAACAATCATGTCTAATCTACGACATATTCTCTGTGCCAATGCTGCTGGAAGAGGGAAATATCTGCCACTTAATTCATCTTCAAATTCTGTTTCATTACATGCATATCCGAACATCATGCCTTGGTCACCAGCACCTACATCATCATCAGAATCTCCGTCAACTCCTTGAGAAATATTTGGTGATTGAGTAGTAATATGTACTTGAACATCGCATAATTCTTGACTAGTTGCATCCATTCCTATTTCATGAGAAGTGTAACCGATTTTTGCAGCAGTATCTCTAGCAATTTTCTCATAGTTTGGAGGTTTTCCTGATAGACTAACTTCTCCTGCTAAGATTATTATTGCCTTATCTGACTTGCCTTTTACCATAGTTTCAACAGCCACTCTAGACATTGGATCAATAGAAAGGCAAGCATCAACTATAGCATCCGAAATAGCATCACAAACTTTGTCTGGATGGCCTGCCGATACCGATTCAGAAGTGAACAACGTAGCCATAATAGAAGAGGCGAACGTTTCTCCTTCATAGGATTTCATAAAGTGCCGTCTGAAATAGCAGTTAAAGATAATTGTAATATCTAGATTTACTTTTTCGGTAAACATCTAATACAGAACATTGACATATGGTTTGCCTTCGCGAAATCATGGCCAAGAAAAAAGAAGTGGAAAACGAGCCTTTTGGAGGAGTGCAGCCAAACAAAGTTCCTGAAAAATCAATGGATGGGAAACCGACGATTTACACTTATGCAACATGTCCGTTTTCATTGAAAGTAAAGTCTTTATTGAAATCAAGAAATGTTGATTTCTCAAATGTTGAAGTTGACCCTATGAAAAAGACTGAATTA
>CERS01172457.1_pt1 | contig 10571 bp, 2 predicted proteins | sample 356251 | NCBI WGS metagenome assembly CERS01 (sample SAMEA2621020, study PRJEB7988) | marine metagenome | isolation source: saline water (ENVO:00002010), including
GGAACTTTAACAACAGCAGCTCAGGGTAATATTACTAGTGTAGGAACACTTTCTAGTCTTACTGTTAAAGCTTCTGCAGCTTCTTCTTTTATAAGTGAAATTAAAAATTCAAGTGAAGATAACATTGGTGCTTGGTATAATACAGCTGATGGTTCAGGACAGTTGTATGTTTATAATTCCGGAGGAACAGAAAAAATTGCATTAAATTCAAGTGGGGAGAGTCATTTATCTGGTGGTAATTTATCTATTACCGGTACACACAATGTATTAATGTTAAAAGCAGCTTCTAGAACTTGCGTTTTTTATTATAAAGGTACTACTCTTAAATGGATAACTGGAATGAATAGTAGTACTAATGAAAATTTTAGCATTGATAGTTATGAAGGAAATGATGATTTAATACTAAATTCTTCAGGAGGTAATGTAGGTATAGGAGACTCTACTCCTTCTTACAAACTTGATGTATCTGGTACAGGGCGCTTTACTGGAGCATTAACTGCAAACGTTACTGGAAATCTTACAGGTAGTGTTTTAACAGCAGCTCAGACTAATATTACAAGTGTAGGAACACTTTCTAGTCTTACTGTTAAAGCTTCTGCAGTTTCTTCTTATATAAGTGAAATTAAAAATTCAAGTGGATATAACATTGGTGCTTGGTATAATTCATCTAATGGTTCAGGACAGTTGTATATTTATAATTCTAGTGGGACAGAAAAAATTTTATTAAATTCAAGTGGGGAAAGTCATTTATCTGGTGGTAATTTATCTATTACCGGTGTACACAATGTATTAATGTTAAAAGCACCTTCTAGAACTTGCGTTTTTTATTATAAAGGTACTGCTCTTAAATGGATAACTGGAATGAATAGTGCTACTAATGAAAATTTTCACATTACTAGTAATGATGGAAATGATGATTTAATACTAAATTCTTCAGGAGGTAATGTAGGAATTGGTACATCAAGTCCAAATTATTTGGGGAGTAGCGAACCAACACCTAGTGCTGCTTTTACGAATTTATCTGCACCCGGTTCAGGAAAAACAGCAAATATTAAATTGGATGTAAGAGGAAGTTTAGAATTAAGTGATGCTAATCCAGCAAGTCCAGATGGAAGTGCTTCCATTCCTAATATTTATTTTCCAGCATCTAATCATCAAGAAGGTAATTGTGGTTTGATATGGAGAAATTATCACACTTATGGTAGAAAAATAAGAGGTGCTATTTTATTTGAAGCTGTTAAAAGTGGTTATGGGTATAGTAGTGGAGGATTTGGTTTTTACACAAGTCATTACCAGTCTGGTTATAGTAGTTCAAATGTTTTACCATTATGTAGAATGACTATACGAGGAAATGGGGATGTTGGTGTGGGAACTGAAAACCCTGATTACTTTTTTCATGTTGCAGGTGCTATTGCAGGTGTAAGTTATACAACCACAAGTGACAATAGATTAAAACATAATGAAACTGATATTGAAAATGCTTTAGATTTAATAAATAAATTGGAAGTCAAAAAATATTTTAAAAGTGAAAAAATGTACGAGAAAGATCATCATTACGAATTAGATAGTGAAGGAAAACCTATTACAGATGATAAATATATTGTAGAATGTGGATTAATAGCCCAACAAGTCAAAGATATTCCAGAATTATCATATTGTGTTGAGGGAGAAGAAGAACAAAAAGAAATTATAGTTAGAGATGCTATTCTACGAAAAGCAAAGAAAACACCATTACATTTAAAGTATCAAAATTTATTTTGTTACAATATTAAAGCAACTCAAGAATTGGACCGTCAACAACAAGCCGACAAAGCCAAAATTGCTTCTTTAGAAACAAAAGTGGCATCCTTAGAATCCGAATTAGCCGCTATTAAAGCTCATCTGGGTTTATAAACTTAAAAAAATGTGTTTATTATTATAAATGTCTAAAATAGGTGTTTATAATAATAAATTAGGAATAGGTTCAACAAGTCCTTCTACTTTAGTACACATAGAAAGCGATCCACCTACTGGTCAACACACACAGAGTAATAGTATAATAACTCTTAAAAATTCTGACACAGGTAATAGAACAGAAGGTTCTCATTCGAGTCTCATACACTTTTCTATGGGTACTGATGATAATCTTTGTAAGATTAAAGGAACCCATCACGGAGATACAAGTGATGGTGACTATCAACCAAAAAGAGGAAGGGTAGAATTTATAACCCATAATGGGACAGCTGAAGAAATGTTGCTGTCTTTAGTAAACGATGGAACCATTAAATATCTCAATCTTGATTCTACTAATCATGGTACCTCTGGTTACGGTATAAGAGACAACGACGGTACTTTACAATACAAAAATTCAGGAGGTTCATGGGCTAACATTACAAGTGGTGGTGGTGGAACGACTATTACTGGTGCTGCTACTACAATCGACACAGAAGATCTTACAGCGTCAAGAGCATTAGCAAGTGACGCTAATGGTAAAGTAGCAGTTAGCACAACAACTTCTACAGAATTAGGACATGTTTCAGGGGTAACAAGTGCAATCCAAACACAATTAAACGGAAAACAGAGTACCTTAACATTCAATGCTCCAAGTAGTAATAATGCTCATCCTTCTACTTCAGCACAAATTAAAACAGCATTAGACCTTAAAGCCAATTTAGCTAGTCCTTCTTTTACAGGTGACGTAACATTTGACTCAACCACTTTAAAGATTGATAGTACTAGTAATAAAGTAGGAATTGGGACTGCAAGTAATGGAAATTTCAGATTTAAAGTTCATAATGGTACAGGTTCAAATGATGCTTCATCTAATACTTATGTCTGGCACAGTCAAATGTGTATTGAAGAAGAAACTGCTGTAGGTGCTGGTTTAACATTTAAAGCAGGTACAAAAACAGGATATATATATTATGGTTCGAGCAATGGATCTCCGTGGGTAGGTGCTGGTGGTTTTGGTATTGCTACATCCTCTACTAATGCCGAAAGTAATCTAAAATTAGTTATTAAAGAAAATGGTGATGTAGGAATAGGAGACAGAAGTCCAAGTAGTAAATTAGACGTTAACGGAAAAATTACTTGTACAGATTTTCAGAATACTAGTGACCGAAGAATAAAAGAAAACATCATTCCTGCTACTGATATTGCTATTATGAGTAATATTGACAATCTTAATCTTAAAGTTTATACATACACAGAAGAATACAGAAAAAGTCTTCCGGAAGGAGCTCTTCCTACTAACCCTGTATTTGGTTGGATTGCACAAGAAGTTAAGAATACTTATAGTGACGCTATTGTTGTACAAAAAAATACTATAGGAGAGACAGAATATGACGATTTTCATTATATCAAAAAAGGTAAGCTTTATGATTTGGCTGTAGCAGGTGTTAAGATTCTTCATCAAAAAATTAAAGATTTAGAAAACCGTCTAAAGGTTTTAGAATCGAAATAAAAATATTACCATTTATTAATCAATGTCATCATTTGATGTAAAAGCAGGAGATATTGAATTAATACAATATGGTTCTGGAACGAATAGAAAAATTTTATATAACCGTTATACCTCATCAGCTGAAGAAAAAGCAAGAATTAATTTAGGAACATATTCAGGAACTAGTTATCCACAAGCTTCATTAAGTAGACCTGTGGACGAAAAAACTATTTCTTTACTTCCTAAAGCTTATACTAATGCTCTTTCTTTAGGTGTTCAAATTATTGATATTAAAAATCCTTCACAAGTTACTACGTTTGGTGTAACAAGGACAGGAAGTGCTTATGGTGATAACAATTATTCTACTGAATATCCTAACGAAACTCCTCATTTAGATGGAAAACCTGGAAGGTATTACCACTTAAAAGAACAAATTTCTATAGAACAAGCCATAACAGTCTTTAAAATACATAAAAAAAATTCTTCTGACCCAGCTGACGTTGAATTTTCAAGTACCGTTAGTGAAAATGATTACCTTTACTTAGAAATAGATTTCAAAACACCTTCAAATACAGAAGACCCTCTTCCTGATGGTTTTATTAAATTTTTAGTAATGACTGACCCAGATGCACAAAGAAAGATTAATGGAGTTTTTCTCAGGGTCTATGGAAATACTTATAGAGATAAAGCTCATAACGGATTCTTGGTAGGTGGTGGTCTTTCACCTTATGTTCAATTGTCTTCTGCTGGACAGAGTATAATGTTTATACAAATGGGGAAAGGGTTGGTGCAAAAAAATCAAGGAACATGGTTTTTCCCTATTGGTGGTATTAATGCAGCAGGTGTAGAACTTCAAGCAGACAATGTAGAAGAAGGATTAGTAACAAGTATAGACAATTCAGGTCTTATTATAGAATTGTCTGCAAATGCTAATACAACTGCTAATTTCTATAGTAGTAACGATTATGTTATAGCTATTAACGGGGAAAGTAAAAGTATAACTGCACATACTGTTACAACTGTTGTAAATAATGGAGTTACGACTTATAGAGTATTTGTAACTGTAGGTTCAACTTTTACAACAACACCTAAAGCAGGGGATGAATATATGCTTGCTCAATAAATAATTTTAATATTCTTTTCATAAAAATAGAGTTTTTTTAAGAAAAAAATGTTAAGTATTAATATATAATGTCCACAACGACCTTATTCACAAGCGATTCCGTGATTGGGGCTAAATTTGGTATTCTTCAAGCAGATGCTGGGGTTATAGAGCAGACGACTTTGACAGATACTCAACCAGCCTTGTCGGTTATTGGAAAAGGAAACAGCGCATCAAACGCATTATTAGACGTTAAGAAAGGAAGTACTCAACATTTTAATATTTCTGATGTAGGTTCTTTGGTTTCTTCAACAGAAAACACAGGTAGTATTAGTCTACAAGCAGGTTCTGGTGGTATTAATATGGATTGTACTCAATCCACCGGTAATTTAACTGTAGATACAGCTGGTGGTGAAATTCAAATTGGTGTTAATGCAGCCGCTGGAGCAATTAAATTAGGAACTAATACAACAGCTAGAACTATTACAATTGGTTCTGGAGCAAATACAACATTAGACATAAATAGTGCTGTTACTACAATTGACAGTACTGCTCTTTCTATTGATAGTACTGACACAACTAATCTTACTATGACAGCTAATGACAATGGAGCTAAAGTAATGACTATTGCAGCAACTAACGGTGGTAGTGGTGAAGGACAAATGGCTATTAGTGCAACTGACCAACTTACAATAACACAAAATGCAGCAGTAATCACAATGGATGGTAATGCTATTACTACAGAAACTACTGGTACAATAGGTATAGGAACAACTAGTGCTGCTGGTAATATTAATATAGGTACTGAAGCAACCGCTAGAACTATGACTATTGGTGCAAGTACAACAACATTAGATATAGACGGTGCTGGTATAACTATCGATGGTTCAACTCTTTCTATTGACAGTACTGATGATACTAATTTAACAATGACAGCCAATAGTGCATCAGCAAAGACTTTACTTATAAAATCTCTTAATAGTGGAAGTGGGGAAGGTAAAATTTCTATTAATAGTGATAGTCAAGTTGATATTACTGACGGAACAGCTACTTTGACTCTTGACGGAGGTGCCCTTAGCGAAACTAGTTTAGCAAGTGCTGATATTACACCATCTGGAACTTTAACTTTACAAGGAGGAGGTGTTTCAAAATTTGGAGATGATACAGGATTTATTCAATTTAATGGTTCAGGAGCTGTTACTACTAGTGGTATGACTAATGTTGATCTTGATGCATCTGGTACAATAGGTATTAATAGTAGCGCAGGTGTAATAAGTATTGGTAATGATGCTGTAAATCAAGCAATTAATATTGCAACTGGAGGTACAAGAACAGTAACATTGGGTACGAGTACGACTACTTTAGACATAAATACAGCAGGAGCTACAATTGACTCAACTACTCTTTCTATTGACAGTACTGATACAACTAACCTTACTATGACAGCTAATGCAGCTTCAACTAAAACTATGACTATTCAAGCTTTGAATAGTAACGGTAGTAACATTTCTGAATTAAAATTAGTTTCTGATGGAGATATGAAATTGGTCCCAGGAAGTGCAGCTGGTTCTACCGGAGCTACAAAAACTCTTATTATAGATTCTACTGCAGCTATTAAAGTACCTGTAGGTACCTCAGCTCAAAGACCAAGTGCAGCTCAAGGTCAAATTCGTTTTAATACTACGACAGGAGGTTATGAAGGTTACACAGGTAGTACATGGGGAAGTTTAGGAGGAGTTGTTGATTCTGCACACGATAGTAATACATTTTTGATAGCTGGTAAAGTTTCTAGCGCTTCCGTTACTGTTGTTGATACAATGGTAAGTAGTGGACAAGTAGGTACAGATGATACCCTCAGTTTTTTTGCAGGAACAACTTCTGCTCCTAAAAAAGGTTTTAGAAAAATGACTATTGATAAAGACAATCTAATTGTTTACGACAGTTCAGATAGTACGACTAATATATTTAAAGTTGAAAATACAGGTAACACTACTATAGCCGGAACTTTAGGTGTAAATGGTAATACAATATCATCTACAGTAACTGGTGCTTTCAACTTATTAAATACTAACGTAACCACTTTGAATCTTGGTGGAGCTGTGACAACAGCTACTATTGCAGCAGCAGGTACTGCGATCACAATGGGTGCAGTAAGTGCAGGTCAAGTTCATATAAGAAATACTAGTGAGAGTACAAGTGAAATTACTGGAGCTCTAAGAGTTGATGGAGGTGTAGGAATTAAAGGAGATGTTTTTGTAAAAGGAGGAAAAATAGAAATAGCATCAGAAGGTAGTAAATCTATTATTAAAATGGCAGATGATGCGGAAATTCAAGATGCAAGTGGTCATGGAAGAATTAAATTTACAGATGCTGGAGGAGTTATTCTTACTGATAATGCTGGTTCAACCGAATTAACAGTTGCTGATGGTCAGGTAACAATTGCTGGTAACCTTACTGTAAGTGGTACTACTACCATAGTAAATAGTACTACAATTGAAGTAGGAGATAGTATGCTTAAATTAGCTAAAGGTAATGATTCATCTGATGCAGCTGATTTTGGTATTTATGGGTTGTACACATCAGGTGGTGCTAAATATGCCGGTATTTATAGAGATGCAACTGATAGTACATTTAAATTATTCAAAGATTTAACAGCAGAACCTGGTGCAACTGTAACTGCATTTGGAAGTAGTGGAGCAGCAAGAGCAAACTTAGAAATAGCTGATTTAGTAATGGGTAAAGCATCTGCTTCCACTATTACACATACTGGTACAAATGGTAATTCTGCATTAGGATTAACAATCAGTTCTACTCATGGACATGTAACAGTAGAAGGTATTAAATTTTTAGGAAGTAATTTGATTACTACTGGAGGATTAGACCTAGATATAAGTGGGGGAAGTGGTTTAGACATTGATGTTACTGGAGCTTTTACAATTGATTCTAGTAGTGGTTCCAATATTAATGTAACTGGTGCTAATTTAGACCTGAAAACAACTACAAGTGGAGATATTAATATTAGTAGTGCAGCTGACCTAGATTTAGATTCAGTTACCCTTAATGTGAATAGTAGTGGAGCAATGGCTATTACTTCTGCAAGTACATTAGCTATTACGAATACATCAAGTACAACAACTATGAATTTTGGTGGACAAACACTTGACGTGGATGCATCAACTATTACTATCGATTCAAGTGCTAACACATCAATAACAGCTGGAGGTACATTAGGTCTTACAGCAACAAGTGGTAAAACTACTATAAATTGTGGAAGTCAAGAATTAGAAATAGATTCTGGAGCATTAAAAATTGATAGCAAAGATACAACTAATCTCACAATGACTGCTAATAGTAACGATAGTCATAAGGTACTAACTATTTCTGCTTCTAATAGCGGTAGCAAAGAAGGTCAAATTGCAATTACTAGTGACAGTCAAGTTTCTATTACAGATGGAACAGCAACTCTTAAATTAGACGGAGGAGCAGTAACAGCAGAAACTACAGGTAGTATAAGTATTGGAGCAACTAGCGCAGCAGGAAATATCAATATCGGAACAAACAATACAGCAAGAACAACAACAATCGGAGCTGTAACGACAACATTAGACATTAATAGTTTAAGTACTACATTAGATAGTAATACAACTCTTTCTATTGATAGTAAAGATGCAACTAATTTAACAATGTCTGCTGATGTTGCTGCAGATAGGGTATTAACAATTGCTGCTTCTAATGCTAATGCAAGTGGTGATGGTTTAATTGCTATTAACGCTGACGGTATTTCAGGTACTGCTATTAAAGCTGAAAATAATATGGCATCTAATTCTGCTACACATTTAGCTACACAACAAAGTATTAAAACTTATGTTGACACAGTAGCTAGTAATATTCCAGCTAATGCTAAATTAACAACTCCTCAAATTACAGATTCAGGTGGTGATCATTATTATAAATTCGCTGTTAGTAACCTTGCAGATTCTGATAAAACAATAACTCTTCCTTTATTGGGAGGTAATGATACATTTGTTTTTGAAGCTCATACTCAAACTTTGAGTAATAAAACTTTAACTGAACCTAAAATAGCGAATGGAGGTTTTATCGCTGATGCTAATGGTAATGAATTAATGGTATTCAATACAACCGGTAGTGCAGTTAATTTCCTTGATTTGACTAATTCCGCAACAGGAAATGCAGTAGCTTTAGCTGCTAAAGGAACTGACGGTAATATTTCTTTAACTCTTGCTTCGAAAGGAACTGGTACTATTAATATTTTAGGAACAACAGCTTTAAAGGTTCCAGTAGGAACAATTGCACAAAGACCTACTGCAGCTACAGGACAAATTCGTTTTAATAGTGAAACTGGTGGTTTTGAAGGTTATACAGGTAATACGTGGGGAAGTTTAGGAGGCATTGTTGATTCTGCACATGGCAGTAATACATTCTTAATAGCTGGTAAAGTAGCCGATGCTTCGGTATTTGGTTCTACTGCTGGAGCTTTCAATGGTTCTAATCAAATAGGTACTGATGATACATTAAGTTTCTTTGCTGGTTCTGTAGATGGAAGCAACAACGCAGAAAGAGGTGCAAGAAAAATGATTATTAGTAAAGATAACATAACAATGTTCAGTAAAGCAGACAGTACATCTGTAATTTTCGATGTGAACAATAGTGGTAATACTACTGTAGCAGGGACCCTAGGTGTAAATGGTAATACATTATCAACTACACAAACAGGTACTTTTAATTTATTGAATACCAACGCAACAAGAGTTGATTTTGCAGGTGCTGCTACTACTGTCAATATCGGTACAGGTGCTGGAACAGTTAATATTAACACTACTACTAATAGTACAAGTTCTACTACTGGAGCATTGGTTGTAGATGGAGGTCTTGGTATAGCAAGTAATTTTGTAATGGGAGGAACTAGTTTTACCATGGGTAATGGAGCGACGATCGTTAATACTGACGGTAATACTTTAACAGTAACTGAAGCAACACTTGCTGTAGTTGGTAATCAAACTTTAAGTGGTGATCTTACTATTGCTACTAATAAATTCACAGTAGCTTCTGGGACAGGTAATACTGCTGTAGCAGGTACTTTAGAAGTAGAAGGAGCAACAGGAATAAATGGAAATTTTGACATTAATACCAATAAGTTTACAGTTGCACATGCTTCTGGTAATACTGCTATTGCTGGTACTTTGGGAGTTACAGGTTTATCTACACTAGCTAGTTTAGGAGTAACTAACGCAGCTACAGTAGGTTCTACACTTGATGTTAGTGGAAATACTACTATAAATAATGGTAATTTAACCATAAACGATGGTTCTTCGAACACTTTCGTAGTTACAGCTGCAAGTGGCAATACCGCAATATCAGGAACTTTAAGTACAACAGGAGATTTTAAAGTTAATACTGATAAATTTGTTGTAACTGCAACAAACGGAAATACCGCAGTTGCTGGTACATTAGGAGTAACTGGAGCAACTACATTGAGCAATACATTAACAGTTAGTGGTTCAAATGCAACTACTCTTGGAGGTACTTTAGGAGTTTCAGGGGCTACTACATTAAACAATGCTAATTTTACTATTAAAGATGGAAGTGCTAATGATAAATTTGCGGTTATAGCAGCAAGTGGTAATACTGATGTAAAAGGTACTTTAGACACAGCTGGAGATTTTAAAGTTAATACTAATAAATTTACAGTAGCCTCGGCAACAGGTAATACAACCGTAGCAGGTACTTTAGAAATAGCAGGAGCAACAGGGATAAACGCAGATTTTGACATTGCTACTAATAAATTTACAGTTGCACATGCTACGGGTAACACAGCAGTAGCAGGAACTTTAGGAGTTACTGGTGCAACTACATTGGCAAGTACTTTAGCTGTTAATGGAGGAACTATTTCAACAGACGATACATCATTTGATCTTTTGAATGCTACTGCAGAAACCGTTAATTTTGCAGGGGCTGGTACAAGTATTGTTATGGGAGCAGCAAGTGCAGGTCAAGTTCATATAAGAAATACTAGTGAGAGTACAAGTG
>CERS01180110.1_pt1 | contig 10561 bp, 8 predicted proteins | sample 356251 | NCBI WGS metagenome assembly CERS01 (sample SAMEA2621020, study PRJEB7988) | marine metagenome | isolation source: saline water (ENVO:00002010), including
CGAATGAACTATAGGTAAATAATGAAGAAAATCATAATACCTCCTAACGGACTTAGAGTAGACTTTTTCTTTCCAATCAAACGCTATATTGATTACTGGCTTTCCGAGTGCAACAGCATCTAGAGTCATTGTAGACGCTGTATTTATAGTAATATCACTATAATAAAGTGTATTTCTAAGGTCTTCTACAAAGTTAATATTAGCAATCCTTTGGTTTGAGCTTTTCCCTTCATTTACACCAGGTACTTGGTATACAACATTTTTTAATTTTAGCTTTGGGTATCTTTTTATATCGTCCATTTGATGAAGCCTGACAATTAGCTGTGCATTAAGATTATTAAGCTCTTTTTGAATAAAGTCAATATTTAAAGGGTCATCAGGAGATAGGTCTTTATGGTTTGTTGAAAAAAGGATGGTTTTCTTATTTAAATCTAGACCAAGTTTCCTATAAAATGATTCTTTATTAATATTCGGTTTTTCATGATACTTATCAAATTGCGGTACTCCAGTAATTCTTATAAACGATTCTTCGTAATTATAAATTTCTATCAATTCTTTCTTCATAACCTCATTCCACAAAATAACGTAATCAGTTTTAAATGGTAAATATCCTTTCCCAGTAAGATTGTCAAAACTTTTTACCATTCCCAATGTTTTAATTCCCATAGAGCGTGATGTCATTAAATAATCATACTCATGTCTGGCTACAAGGTGTGTCGAAAATACTAAATCAGGGCTAATGTCTTTTAATTGTTTACTTATTTTATTATTTGATTTATACAATACATTTTGCAAAAACTCTAATGAGTTAAAAATAAATCTACTTTTTGGAAATGGATATTTAAGTATAGAAGAGACCCGCGATGAAAAACTTAAAAATAAAGGTCCCTTTTTTAAAATTTTAAGTGTCTGGTTTTGATTAATTTCGTAGAACCTTCTCCTTAGAATTAGCAATAATATGTTTGAAAAGCTCCATAGTTTCTTTTCATAAAATTGAATGTATGAAACTTTAGGATGTTTATAATATTTTGAATACTTATCAGGCTGGTTTACCGCACATACTACTTCGAAATTTGTCGTTTCAACAATATTTTTTACAATGTCAGTGGTTAAGAAATTTCTTATTGTCATCCCAGTTGGAAGAAGTAGTAAAACTTTTTTATTCGGTTTACTTTTCAAGATTTTTAGAATAAATAAGTTTTCTATTTAATCTCATAACAGGATATAAAATAAACGAAGGAAAAGAAAGTTTATTTGAGGACATCCATCTATAGTCATATCTTATATTTTCTATATCACTTTCCCTAAAACGCATAGGATTTCCAACAGCTATATGACTACTAGTATTAGATGGTTTTAACATAGAATCTGAATATTCTAAACCTAAAAATCTTGTAATATCTAAAAGAGTTTTCTTGGGATTTATCGCTAAATCTTCATAGCTAATTTTTATGTGATTTAAATTGTTCTTATTTATAAAATTAATAATTTTTTTATGCCCCCAATACCACTGGACGAATCTTGCAAAAGAAGATCTAAACAAAAGCCTGAAAGAATTAGCAAAAATTGTATTTTTACTTTTTTCTTTAGCGTCTCTCATTAGAAGGCTGTTTGACCAAGATCTTACATCACGTACAATATGAATAACTTTTAAATCTATGTCATCTATATTTATTAAATGATCAAGACCTTGCATTTTTCTGTCGTCTGCATTTGCAAAAAACTTAAATGGGTGGCATTTTGAACTATCAACTAAAATAGAGTTTTTTCCATAAAGATCTTCAAATTTCTCTATAACCTTTTCATATTCATTTTGAATATTCAATTTTTGAGAGCTGTTTTTAGCAAAACTGCCCCAAAATTCACATTCTTCAACAGTTTTTCCGCAGGAGCAATTTTTTTCAAATTTATCGTGAAAACATTTAAAAATTTCACCTAATCCGATTACATCAGGTAAACTTCCTAGCAACATATCTAATAGTGTTGACCCCGTATGATAAAGACCCGCTATGTATACTACTTTTAATTTCATCATATTTAATTAATTTTTTTTTGAATATTTTAATGATAAGCCTAGACAAAGATACCACCAAATCATTGGAGAAAACGCATTGCCCCACATGAACCATATAGCCACTAGACCTCTACCCAAAATTAATGTTTTTTTTGAAATAAACATTAGTAAAAAAATTAATGTATATGGTATAAATCCTATTAAACCTGTTGCGGTTAATGCGGCAGCAGGCATCACTGTCATACTATAAATTGTTTCTTCGCTTGTTTTAAAACCCTCAACTTTTTCACCAAGTTTTTTTAGTATTCTATTCTGATTTTTTGCACCTAGCCCTATTCCATAATAAGGCGAATCTTCAATAACCTTTAAGGATGTTTGAAAGCTACCTCCTAAGCGAGTTCTTATATTTTCGTTGTTAAGCCCTTGTCTTAGATTACCTACTTTACTAACTACATAAATTAGATTTATTCCAGTTCTCGTCTCCCTTTCAAATCGATTAGCAAAAAAAACTAACAATAAAACAAGCGCGCCCAATGATCCGATTATTTTTAATGAATTAAATTTTCCTGATTTTCTAATAAGCTCATAAATAAAAAGTATTAGAAGCCCTATTGCCGATAAAGACGTTGATGCAATTAATGATAGGCAAATTAAAATAATATCATACGTATTCATGTATTTTATCTTATAGTTTTTTTCAATTTGGCAAATGTATAAAATAGATATTCCTGTATAAATTCCATACCATGAAGGTTCAATAAATAACCCTCTGGGGCGACCAAATAAACCCCTTGGAACAAATTCGTTATTTTGAGATAACGTAATACCTGAATCAGTCCAATTTAAAGGATTTTCAAAAAAAGCATCTGCTATTAATAATATTGCATGAACTCTTAGTACCCATAAAGTCGCTCTAGCAAGTTTATCGTGACCTATATGTGTCTGGATTGGAGGTATTAATAATATCATACCTACTAAACCAATAATGCGTACATAATTAACTAGAAAATTTGCTGCAGCAAAGTCGTATTCAAAGATTGAATTCATTAAACCCGAAAACAATGCAGCTAAAGCAAAAAAGACTATAGCATATAACTCTGGCCCTTTAAATGCTAATTTATTAATTGTTAGAGCATAAACTAAAAGCAGACCAATTATTAAATCAGATAATGATAAAGTTAGAAAGCCACTAATACTTACTGAAAAAAGAGAAATGCAAGCACATATTACTACAACATATCCTGAAGAAATATTTTTAGCTTTCAAAATCAAAAGCTCTAATTAATTGCAAATTTTGCTACATCATTAAGTGATTTATAATCATTAATAAAATCCTCTGAATGAACATATCTTTTTTTAATTATTTCACCTTGCGACATATAAGAAGAAGTATACATTGTGCGTGAATTTGAAATTGAATGCCCTCCCTTATGAAGACCAATAGTATCACAAAAAATAACTGTTCCAGCTTTACCTACACATTTAATTAATTTTTCATTGGGAATTTCTTTTTCAACTAAACCATCTTGAGGATAATAACCATGTCTTCCAAATTGTTTTTGAGGAAATACTTTATTGTAATCTCCTCCATTATGTGATTTCTTTACATACGTAAAAGGGCCACTATTTTCATCTACATCGGTTAAATATATGAACATTTTACAAATTCTTGAAAGACCTGGGTCTCGATGCCATCTTTGAGAACCTTGAGTTATATCATTTTTACCAATTACTTTGCTTGAGGCTAATTCAAAATAAACTAATTTTGAACAGAGCCCAAGATATGAATTAACAATATTTAGAGTGTTTTCATTTATGGAGAGCTGTATTAATGGGTTATTCAAATCAAGCGGAGATCCTTTTCCAAGATAGTAATCTAAAAAAGATTTCTGATTGCTTAGCTTATGGTTTATTTTCAATTTTTTAGAATAGTCTAATATACTATTTAAATTAAAAGGATCATTGAAAAGTTCATCGATATGTGTAAACGCTATTCCGTTTTTTCTCAAATTATTTAATATGGAGATTTGTGATTCATTTAGTTTTGGAGTGTTACTTTTAAATAAACTAATACTAGTTTTATTTAAGTAGCTCCAAAAAATCGGACTCTTTCTAATTAATGCGTATGAGCCTAAGAAAGGTGATCTTATTTTAGCAAATAAACCTGGTAAAAATGATTTGGATCTTCTTGAATAATCATCTTGATTTATATTTTTATTCATAACTACAAAATTGCTTTTTTATTTATCAAAATTTATTAATTACTAACATCATTTCATAATCTGATAATTTAATCAAAAAAAATTTCAATTATTTTCATAATTATCAAAATCCCAATTCTTTTCTAAATAATCTTTACCAATTGTTCCTTGAATTTCTAATCTTGAGGCTATTCTATACTGACTTAAAAAATTTTCTTCATTAGGAATACCGTGCCACCTAGGTTCACCATTATCAAGCCATCTCTTTATCGCTTCTTCACGTTTTTTATTGAATTTTTTTTGAAAATCACTAAGCAAGTTTTTATCTGAATTTAATATATACTCTTCAACAGCTGCTTTAATCTCTTTAGAGGTATTTTCGTGCAAAATATATTCTTCTGATGGAAAACCAAAAACTGTGACATCATAAGGCTCGTTTAAAATTTCTTTAACTGAAAGAAATTTATTTTTCGATGTGGAAAAAACATGTTTAATTAATACAATCCCCCCTTTCTTTAGCGGAACCCCCATTGACCAATCATTCATATTGACTAAGATTTGCGGTTTATCAAAAAGCGTTGCAGTAAAAGTAGGTCCAGATCCAAGACCAATGAAAAAACGACATTTGTTGATTAAGTAAAGATCCATTAACTCAGATTTGAATGGGGAATGTGCATAGTCAATAACTTTTTCCATCTTGGGTAGAGGTTTCATAGATGAATCACCAATTCTTACAACCCAACCACCCAAACTAGTTATATACTTTATCGTTTCAATATAATTATCAATTGATGCATTTCTTGGTGTAGGAGGATTATGCTCACTTGCATGTAAGCAAATAAACCAATCTGAAATAGGAATGCCCATTTCAATTCTTACTTTTTCTGCATGAGTATTTTTATTTTTTGATATCTTGGGTGGTTCGTAATTATCATATTGCTTTTGCCATTTTTGTTTTAAGACAAAATTCCATGAAAAGGATTTAGCTTCATACGGCTTCCACAAATCTTGCTTACCAATCTGTGAAACTAAGTATCCATAGTTTGCTAATTTATTTTTAGATTTATTCAATCTGAAAATTTTTAAATGTCTAAACCAATTAATAATCCATAGAGTTAAAATATATATTGAAAGAAGATATCCACCAATGATTGATACTAAAGAATCATTTGAAACTAAATAATCAGATTTAAGATGAAACAATTGACGATTTGCTATCGAAAATCCTCTGCCAAATATCTTTATTCTGGGGTACAGGAATAATATTCTTTTATTTTCTTTTTGTGCTTTTAAAAGACCAAAAAAAATTTCCTCACACCCATTTCCAAAACTATTTCTTGCAGGAGATTGAAATATAATAGGAGATTTTTTATTTACATAAGAAAAGAAGTTGTTTACTAATCTATACATTCAACTTTAAATGATATAAATGTATTTTTTGAATAAAGTTGAATCAATTAAAAAAAAATAAATATTATCTTAATAATAATTTGTTAGTTATCCAGTTTAATCCTAATTGAAAAATATCTTTCATAACTGTTAATCTATTTATTTTTTCAACTTCAACATTAAGGCCAGAAAGTGAAGTTTTCTTTGAACAAATAAAAGCTCTTCTTCTTCCCTTTTTATAATTCATAAGTGCTTTCATATGAGACTTTTGAGGCTTCGCCAAAACAGATTCATAATTAAATTGCTTTAGCATCCCAATTACAGCTTTTTTTGTTGGCAGCATCGTAAGGCTATGATCAAGTGAATTCATATGATGATCGGTTGATTCATAAAGAATAGACATAAACTCTCCAGGAAGCTTAGAAACTCTCGTTTCCAAAATAAGTAAATCAGTATTTATTTCAGAAATTTTTTCTAGCAACAGCATTTGTTTGCTTATGTGGTGAAAAAAACCAAGACATATCACAACATCAAATTCTCCAAGTGAATTGAAGTCAAAGGTAAAAACATCATTACAAACAAAATCATACTTATTTTTATCAATTCCCTTAACATCAAAAACAAAGTTAGCTTGATCAGTATGCATCTTTCTTCCATCAATACCTACAACATAGTCACAACCACTATTAATTGCTTGTAATGACCAATAGCCAGCATTACAGGCAATATCTAAAACTCTCTTACCTTTTAAAGAGCCACCAAATAAATCAACTATGGGATCAAAAAAGTAATCCTTACGCTGCTCAGTTTTGTAGGTAGCTTTTTGGTCTAAAACTGGGGTAAGATTTCCATCGAGATCAAATTGAATTGCCCATGTTGGAAAACTATCAATTTTTTTTATAATATCTTCTTTTTTCAAGATCGCTTCCTTTATTATTGATTATAACTTATAATTTTCATGAATTAAATAATTTTTATATCTATTATTAATCATTGTTATTTCTTGTTTACTTAAAATATCTTTCCAAGATCCAGGCTTGCCTTTGGTTGGTTCTATATGTCTTGGCGCCATACCTGTTTGTCGGTCAACTTTAGGTAAAATAGCAAGATATACTCTTCTTAAACCCCAACTCCCACTAAGTGATTTTGGTAACATTGATTTTATTTTATTTGCCATACTTCCTAAAAAACGTAAAGTTTTTTGATAAAAAATGAGTTTTTTAGAGACTGTAACCTTTAACATTTTATCTATCGTACAATTTTCTACTACTTTGTTTATAATTGATATATCAGGTGTCAAATTAATGAATTTTGCAATTTGATGTACTGCCTTATTATTATCAAAATAAACATCTTCATATTTTTGAACTAAGCACCAAGAGTTGTCTTTAAAGGCTCCTTTTGCTTTCATTAGCTCATGAGCAGACAATGCCCTATCAAGCATTTCAATCAGCTTATCATCACTAATATTCCATTTGTGTTTAGCGGCAACAGCGACATCCCTAAGGTCTCTATGTATATAAAATATCTTGGCTAGTCCGTCTTGCGCTAGCTCAAACTCCTCGTCGTATCTTGCGCTCTTAATAATATGATAAACTTCTGGATCTTTTGCCCAGGATAATAATTGAGTTATTTTTATTTTTTCTTTTGGTTCCCATCTGCCGTGCCTAATACATGGCCCAAAAGATTCAACGAGAGAAGCAACAAGATTATATTGAAATGCAGATCCAGATCGCAACATTCCACTGCAAAAAACTAACATAATTTATTTGAGTTTTTTAAAACTAAGTCTTGATTCTTCATTTTATATTACTATTCATTTGTGAAGAAAATATTTTTTTAAATTCAACACCATTTTTGATCAAATTTTCATAGGTTCCTTCTTCAGCAACCTTTCCTCGATCAAGTACAATAATCCAATCTGACTCTTTGAGGCTGGCTAGACGGTGAGATACTAACAATATAGTTTTATCAGAATAATGCTTTTTGATTGATTGTATAACTTTTGATTCCACATCTCCATCAAGTGCGCTTAAAGCTTCATCCAATATTAAAAGCTCTGGTTTCCTAAGTAAAGCTCTTGCGATTGCAATTCTTTGCCGTTGTCCTCCTGAAATAGTCGTTCCGCGGTCTCCAACAACAGTATCTAACCCTTTGGGCAAATCTTTGACTAAATCAAGAATTTGTGCATCCAAACAAGCTTTTAACATATCTTTTTCAGATGCATTGTGATTCCATGCCTTCAAGTTTTCACGAATTGTATCATTAAAAAGATAAACATCCTGTCTAACTATAGCTAAATTTTTCAGCCATGTATTTCTGACAATATCATTAAGCTTTTGGTCGTTTACTATTATTTCACCGGAGTTAGGGGCTCTAAGCTTTACAATTAAATCAATAATTGAAGATTTTCCTGCTCCTGACCCGCCTACAAATGAAGTTATTGATCCTTTTTTAATTTTAAAATTTAAATTTGATAAAATCATTTTTTCATTGTCGTACTTAAAATTAATATTAGAAAAAATAAGTTTATTTAATATGTTTGAGGAAAATTCTTCAACTCCATCCGATAGATTATCATAAGGTAATTCTTGCCATTTGTTTATTACTTCAAGATCAGGTATTGCATTTTGAATTTCAAGCCAAGATCTTGATAGATTGGTAATTGCCGGATATACCCTTAACATTCCAAAGCCGAGTACAGCAAGTTGAGGTAAAAGCGCATCAATATTTGAAACTGATATTGTAGAAGACAATATTATAATTGCAAATGCAAATGCAGTTTGAAAAATTGCTTGAAGAAAAGGGCCTGGAAAAATTTTTATAAATCTTGCCTTTGCAAATGCACTTAAACCAACTCGAACTCTTTCAGAAAAAACATTGACTTTTTCATTTTCACTATAAATACTCTTTATATCACGTATTGAGCTAATCATTGTTGTGGTTAATTCTGTTGTTTTGGTTCTCTGTTCAACCAATGAATTTTTGTATAATCGCAGCCTTGATTGGAGAGGTCGAACTACTAAAACAAATGCTGGAATACCTATTATTATTGATGATAAAAAAATCCAAGGCGAAAGAAATACTAATGTCAATGAGATCAGTAAAACTGTAAATCCATTAATTATTAATCCACTAATACCATCAATGGTAAATGTAACTCCCCATGGAGCTTCAACTAAACCATGAATTATTTTTCCAGGATTATTTTTATCAAAAACATCAATTGGGGAGTTTAAAAATACCGTCATCAGATTGGTTTGAGCTTTTGAGGTTAACTTTGAACCAAGCTTATATGAATAACCATAGAAGCTTAGATGAAAAATGAATCGAAATAAGGTCGAAATAAGAAATATAATTCCCACTTTTGTAAGTAACTCAGATTTAGAGCCTTGAAAAAAAAATGAAAAGATTGGATATTCGATTGAAAAATTGGTTCCAACAATAAGGCCGCTTAGAACAAAAAGGCTAAGAAGTTCACATCCTATAAAAAGAGTCATTAAAAAAGCTAATAGAACAGATATTCTGAGCTTTTTTAAATCTTTACCAAGAATCTTTTTTATTAGTTCTGAAATCAAAATAATTGATTAGAATAATTAATAGAGATGAACTAAGATTTCTTATCGCTTTCTAAAATGTATTTCCATCTAGGATCCTGTAACATTATCTCTAAATCGTCCTCTTTCATTTCATAAAAATTTTCTGATGATGGAAATTGATTTGTTCTTACTTCATAAGCATAATCTTTTAACGCCTCTAAAATCATTTCTCCAGCATTACAATATCTCTTTATAAATTTTGACTTAAAGTCAAAAAACATTCCAATTAAATCGTGCAGTATAACCAATTGGCCATCTACTTTGTCTCCAGCTCCAACACCATATACTGGAATACTTAGTTCACTTGCAATCACAGCAGCTGATTCTCTTGGCATAGCCTCAAGTAGAAGAAAAGAGCAACCTGCCTCTTGAAGATCAAGTGCATCTTTAAGTATTTTTTCTGTTGCGTCAAGACTTTTACCTTGCACTCTGTAACCACCTAAAGCTGCTCTAGATTGCGGAGTTAGACCTAAATGACTCATAACTAAAATTCCGCTATCCACAATTGCCTTAACTCTGTCAAGCATAGCTCCTTCAATCTTTACTGCATCACAACCGCCTTCTTTGATAAACCTGCCAGCATTTCTAATGGCCAATTTATTTGATTCTTGGTAAGACATGAAGGGCATATCTCCAATCTGAAAAGATTTTTGATTTGCTCTCCACACACCTCTACAATGAGAAATCATATCATCCATAGTGACTGCTATTGTATTCTTATAGCCCTGTGTTGTCATTCCTAACGAATCACCAATTAAAATAATATCCACACCTGACTTATCTGCAATTAGAGCTTCTGGGTATGTGTAGGCTGTTACGATAACTGCTTTAACTCCTTTTTTCTTTTTATTTCTTAAAGTGACAATAGATGTGGCAATCCTTTCATCTCTTGGCTTTGGTTCTCTTTGAAAGTTATTTTTATTTGACATAATGTTTCCTAACTAAAGTGAGTATTTAATTAATTTTTGAATTCATAATTTGTTCTAATTCATTTTTTGGTATTTTTGGGCCTAAGTCTTCGATACCTGCTCCGAATTTTAAAAAAGGTTCAATTTTTTGATCATCCTTAATAGCTATATCACAAATGATTGGGCCATTAGATTTAAAAATATCATCAAGTTTATCTAATTGCTTATGGTTATTAATCGATAAGTAGGGAATCTCAAAAGCAGAAGATATTAATTCGAAATTAGGAAAATATAAGCCTGATTTTTCATCAACCAAGACATACCTTCCATCTAACCAAGTATCCATAGTTTGTTTTTGAATTCCATGCCCTCTGTTATTAAAAATTAGTGTTTTTATATTTAAGTTGTGTCTTCTAATGGTAGCCAATTCTTCAAGGCACATCATTAGTC
>CERS01053269.1_pt1 | contig 10549 bp, 9 predicted proteins | sample 356251 | NCBI WGS metagenome assembly CERS01 (sample SAMEA2621020, study PRJEB7988) | marine metagenome | isolation source: saline water (ENVO:00002010), including
TAAAAGGTTTTGTTACTCACTCTTCTGGAAATCACGCTCAGGCGGTAGCTCTTTCTTCAAAAATAGCAAATACTAAAGCCTACATTGTTATGCCAAAAGGAGCTCCAAAAATTAAAATTAAGGCAGTTAAAGAATATGGCGCAGAGGTTACATTGTGTGAAAACAATGAGAGGTCTCGTACCGATACATGTGAAAAAATTATAAATGAAACAGGAGCTAATTTTATTCATCCTTATGATAATGACAAGGTGATCTTGGGCCAGTCTACTTGCTCAAAAGAACTCTATGACGAAATAGAAAAATTAGATTATATCATTCCGCCAGTTGGTGGAGGAGGGCTTGCCTCAGGAACAATATTATCAACTTTTTTTTTCTCGAAATCAACTAAAGTTATTTTAGCTGAGCCTGAAAAAGCTAATGATGCATTTATCTCTTTTAATAGTAAAAAATTAATTCCAGTATCAAAACCAGACACCATTGCCGATGGGTTGAAAACATCTTTATCTGAAAAGACTTTTGATATTATAATGGAGGGGACAGATGAAATTATCACGGTTAGTGAGGAGGAAATAATTAATGCCATGCGAATGATATGGGAAAGGCTAAAGGTTGTTTGCGAACCTTCTTGCTCATTACCTTTAGCGGCTGTACTTAAGAATAAAGAAAAGTTTAAGAATAAAAGGGTCGGTCTTATCCTTACCGGAGGAAATGTCGACCTGAATAATCTTCCCTTCTAGTTTCTAAACTTCTCAAAATCTGATTTAATTTCTAATCTAGGAAAGTTATTATCACTTATGTTTACATCAGCAGTTTCCTTATTTGGATCAAGCTTAATGTTTTTTACCACCTTATCTTTAGCAAAAACTTTTGAGACCTCTGTTTCATTAAACCTCCATATCTCTGCAGGAAGTTTTTCTATCTCTATAGACCCATCCTCATAAGTCCACTCAATAATTAGTGGCGTAACTAATCCGCCAATATTTTTAAAAGTAACTTCATAAAAGTTTTTATTTGAGTTTTGAAGTTTAATTTTATCATCATCAACCTCGTTCATAAACTCTCTATATTCATTTTTATTAGTTTCTGAAAAATAAAACTCAGAGGGCTCAAATGGCATTGCATATTTTGGATCGTCAGATTGGTTTTTTCTGCCTTTTATCTCTTTGTTTTCTACTTTGGCTTTATTCTCAAATGGCTTGTCTACATTTTTCATCTTGAACCACTTAACACCCTCAACGGATACATCAACATTATCTGTGGTGTAAAACCAACCTCTCCAAAACCAATCTAAATCTATTGCGCTTGCATCTTCCATCGTCCTAAAAAAGTCAGCCGGATCAGGATGTTTAAAAGCCCACCTCCTAGAGTATTCCTTGAAAGCATAGTCAAATAATTCAGGCCCCATTATTGTTTCCCTTAAGACACTTAGGGCTGAGGCAGGTTTTCCGTATGCGTTAGCACCAAACTCTCTACCCGCTATCTGTTCAGAGTTTGTCATTATTGGCCTAAGCATATCTTTTGGTGACCTCATATAATCCACCATACTCTCTGCTGTACCCCTTCTAAGCGGCATGTCTTTGTAGTATTCTTTTTGAGTTAAAGACTGAATAAAAGTATTTAAACCCTCATCCATCCAGGTCCACTGTCTCTCGTCTGAATTTATTATCATAGGAATAAAGAAATGTCCAACCTCATGAATAATTACACTAATCATTCTCCATTTTGTCGCATCAGAATATGTTCCGTCTTCGTTTGGTCTACCGAAGTTAAAGCAAATCATGGGGTATTCCATTCCAATTGAGGCAGCGTGTACTGAGATAGCAACAGGATATGGGTATTCGATAGTATGTTCAGAGTAGGTTTTCAGAGTATTAGCAACCGCTTTAGTAGACTCTTCTTCCCATAATGGGTTTCCTTCTTTGGAGTAGTATGACATTGCGAGCGGTGTGTAGTTATCAAGTTGTACAGCCATTGCGTCCCATATAAACTTTCTTGATGCAGCAAAAGCAACATCTCTAACCATTTCTGCCTTATATCTCCAGGTTTTAGTTTTATTTTTTATAGGATTATTTTCTTTTTTTATCGCCTCGTCCTGTGTTGTAATTAGGACGGGTTTATCAAATGTCTTTTTTGCTCTCTCATATCTTTCAAGCTCTTTTTTTGTAAGGACTTGTTGTGGATTTTGGAGGTCCCCTGTTGCAGCCACAATAAAATCAGCTGGAACAGTTACGTTTAATTCATAGTCCCCAAAAGCTAATGCAAACTCACCCCTACCAAGAAATTGTTTGTTTTGCCATCCCTCCTTGTCATCATATACAGCCATTCTAGGAAACCACTGTGCTATTGTATAGCTGTAGTTTTTATCCTTCGGGAAGTACTCGTAACCACCTCTGCCTCCAATCTTCATCCTGTCATTTATCTCAAAGGACCATTTAATTTTAAATGTATATGAATCTCCAGTAGACATTGGTTTTTCTAGATCAATTCTCATCATTGTACTAACTATGGAATAGTTAAGGTTTTTATCTTCTTTGTCTTTTACATAAGAAATTTCATAACCACCATTATATTTTTCTCCCTTAGAGTTAGTATATGAATTTGTTAGCCTTTGTAGACTTTTTCCACTGTAAGTATTTGACATTTTGGATGGAGTGACTAGAGGTGTATTTGAGTTATTTGCCCTCATGTTTTGATCTAACTGAACCCATAAATATCTTAAAACATCAGGTGAGTTGTTGTAGTATGTTATCTCTTCTTCACCATATAGCATCTGGGTCTCATCATCTATAGTAACATCGATTTTATAGTCTGCCCTTTGTTGCCAGTAATCAATTCCAGGAGCCCCAGAGGCAGTCCTGTAAGTATTTGGGGTTGGAAGCATTGTCCCAAGCTGTTCAAATTTTTGTTTCCACTCTCCGTATGACCCTTGAGCAAGTACGTTCTGAGAATAAACCAAAAGTATTAAAATTACAAATCTTATCATTTTACCAAAATTTAGCATTAGAAATTAACATAAAGCTTATACCCATAATTAAAGCAGAAACAAATAGTATCCAATCTTCTCTCTTGGAAAAAACAAACCTTGAGAATAGGAAGCTTAAAAACAAAAATACAAAAACAAGAATTATTTGAGCAATTTCGATTCCTACATTAAAAGCAAATAACTCAAAAACAATATTACCCTTAAATAATAAAGCCTTAAGGTAGTTAGCAAAGCCAAGTCCATGAATAAGCCCAAAAACAAGTCCAATTATATAGTTAGAGCTAACAAATTTTTTCTTCGATTCTTTTCTATTTACAATGTTATTTAGTGCGGTTAGGAATATTGTCAATGGAATTGAAAATTCTATAATTTTCTGATTAAAACTTATTAGTTCAAGAGCCGAAAGAGCTAATGTTACGGAGTGACCAATTGTAAAAGCGGTAACCAAAAATATAATCTTCTTGATCTGGGAAGAGTCGTAGGCAACAACTAGCGCCAAGATAAAAAGGGTATGATCAAGCGCCTGAATATCCATTATATGATCAAATCCTATAAAGAACCATGTCTTAAATTCTTCCATTTATTATAAATAGTTATATTGATATTTAAATTTATTAAAAAAATTAGATGAATGCTCTTTTTTCTTTATTTGCTTTATTCTCATTCCATGAATTTTATGTGAGCACATCGTATATGGAGTATAATAACAAAAGGCAATCTATCGAAGTTCAAAAAAAAATATTTTTTGATGACTTTGAGATTGCTTTACGTAAATATACTGGCAACGAATATTTTGATATAGTTAATTCAAATCAAGACACTATTAATTTATATATTGATGAGTACTTAAGTAACAATTTTAGTCTCAGTGTAAATAATAAATCAACTAAACTAAATTACTTAGGTCATGAGTATAAAAATGGTGTTATACATTGTTTTTTTGAGTTTCTGAAAATAAAAAAAATATCTTCTTTAGAAATTCGTGATCTCTGCCTAATATCAAATTTTGAAGAGCAAGAAAATTTGATTTATTTTGAAAAAGATAACAAGCTTTCAACATTAAAAATAAATGTGTCTGAGTTGTCAGCAAAAATCGAGTTTTAATATTACAATATGAGGTTATTTATTTTTCTATTTTTTATTTCGCACCTAAGTGCTCATTCTCAACTTCCAAGTATTGAAAGTTTTACGGAAGGACTTCATAAAAAAAGTGGTTTTATTGATTATTACTGGGATAATGAAAAAGGAAAAGTTTATCTAGATATAAAAGAATTAGAAAAAGAACTACTATATGTTAATTATTTATCTGCTGGTTTGGGATCTAATGATATTGGTTTAGATAGAGGTCAAATAGGCGGGACAAGAATAATAAAGTTTATTAAAAAAGGGCCTAAGGTATTAATGGTACAGCCAAACTATAAGTTTAGAGCAGTATCATATAATTATGAGGAGGTAAAATCAGTAAGTGATGCTTTTGCTAAATCCACAATATGGGGATTTAATACAGTTGCACAATCAAGGGAGAGGTATCTCATTGATGCAACAGAGTTTGTTCTCAGAGATTCGCACATGATTTCATCTAGACTTACTCAGAGAAATCAAGGTTCTTTTAAAGTTGACAATTCAAGTTCATCTTTTGATAATTCCTTATCAAAAAACTTTCCTCTTAACACAGAAATAGAGTCTTTCCTTACTTTTAGAGGAAAAGCAAATGGCTCATGGCTTCTTTCTGTTTCTCCTAATAGAGAATCTTTCTCTGTTAGAACAAGGCATTCTTTTGTGAGTTTACCGGATAATGGTTATACACCAAGAAAATTTGACCCAAGGGCTGGATATGGTGCAATGACATTTTATGATTACGCTAGCCCAATAGAGGACGATCTACATGTTAAATACATTAGAAGGCACAGGTTAATTAAAAAAACCCCTGGAAAAGAGTTAAGTGAACCGATTGAGCCAATAATATATTATTTAGATCGAGGTGTTCCAGAGCCCGTTAAATCCGCATTGCTTGAGGGTGGAGCGTGGTGGAACGAGGCCTTCGAAGCGGCAGGGTTTAAGAATGCTTTCCAAATTAAAATATTGCCTGAAGGTGCAGATATGTTAGACGTTAGGTATAATGTAATTCAGTGGGTTCATAGATCAACTAGAGGTTGGTCATACGGCTCATCTGTTGTTGACCCAAGAACAGGTGAAATAATTAAAGGACATGTGTCTTTAGGATCACTGAGGGTCAGACAAGACTACCTAATTGCAGAAGGTTTATTACGACCATATGGTAACGAAAATTCAGCTGTAGATTTAATGAAGGAAATGGCGATTAAAAGGTTGAGGCAGTTATCTGCACATGAAATTGGTCATACTCTAGGACTTTCTCATAACTTCGTATCTAGCGCAAGAGACCGTAAATCTGTAATGGATTATCCACACCCATTAATTAAATTTTCAGATAACAAGGTTGATCTTTCTGATGCCTATGATCATGGGATTGGTGATTGGGATAAATTAGCAATCAACTGGGGATATAGACAATTTAATTCTAACGAATCAACTCAACTTGAAAAAATATTACAAGATGGTTATGAAGAAGATATCTATTTTATTACCGATCAAGATTCGAGACCTCCAGGAAGTGCACACCCAAGAGCTCATTTGTGGGACAACGCATACGATGCTTCAGATGAATTAAATAGAATGCTAGAAATTAGGAGATATATTTTAGATAATTTTTCCGATGATGCTATTAAAAATGGAGAGCCAATGTCAAGTATTGAGGAGGTTCTAGTCCCTATGTATTTACTTCATCGTTACCAGATTGAGGCTGCTGCAAAAGTTATTGGTGGCTTAGAGTATAATTACGCCTTAAAAGGGGATGGACAATTAGTCACTAAGCTTTTATCTAAAGAACAACAAAATAAAGCCTTGAAGTCATTACTTAATTCTATTCACCCAAAGAATTTATCCCTACCGGAAGATTTAATTAGTCTAATTCCACCAAGAGCTTTTGGCTACCCCAGAACTCGTGAAACATTCAAGTCTAGAACTGGGCTTGCATTTGATTATTTAGCCGCGGCAGAGACTGCAACTAATTTAACTTTGAAAATGTTGTTAAATACAGATAGGGCTTCTAGGTTACTTACACTTAAATCCAGAAACAATAAGACCCAACCGGGTTTGAATCACGTCCTTAACGAGATTATTAACGCGACTATTTTAAAAGACAGAAATTCCAAAAACAATTACCTTGGTTTATCAAACCTAGAAATAGAGATTTCAAAAATGGTGAATCATAACGTCTTAAATCACCTTTTTGTATTGGCAAGTAGTAAGAAACCCCATGAGGAGGTAAACGCGAGAACATATTCAATTCTTAAAAACACACAAAAGATATTAGATAAAAAAGACCCTGAAGAATACCACTACCATTACCTGTCAGATAAAATATCAATGTTTTTATCTGGTGAATTTGAGGTTAATGATTTAGAAGAGTTAAAGCCTCCCGACGGATCACCTATTGGATCACACGATCATACGCTTTCTTCTTGTAGTAGTGAATTATAATTTTTCTTCATTAAGAGCCGTACCTGTCCCATCGACAATAAGCTTATTATTCATATCTAAAATTTGTGTTTTAAATATACCAAAGTGTTTTTCCTGAATGATTTTAATTAACTCCACATATACCTTATATTCCTTGTCAGGGTAGAGAGGTCTTTTAAAGCTCAGGTTTTGGTTTACATGAATAGACCCATGGCCAGGAAACTTTGTTCCCATAACTTTTCCAAATGAGGTTACGGAAAATAATCCATGTACAACCCTTCTTTTGAACCTTGTTTTAGCTGCGAAATCTTTATCAATATGTAATGGGTTTTTGTCTCCACTAAGCTCGGCAAACTTGTTAACCATATCTTGAGTTATGATAAAATTTTCTGAGTAATTATCTCCAATTTTTAATTTCATGATAAGTTTTGATTTATAGTTTCAAAGTTTTTTTTTGATGAAGTTATCATGCTCGGAAATATAGAGGCTATTGTTGATATTGTCAAGACTATTGAGGTTATCAATACTAAGTCAATGACTTTAACTTGAATCGGGTACGCACTTATAATTGAGTTTGGTAAATTTATTTTTACAAACCCTGTCTCGTGTTGTATTAAAGAAATAATTACACCCACAAAGAGCCCTATTATAATTCCACTTAGACCAATTAAAACTCCCTGCAATATAAAAGCGTACCTTACTGTTTTCTTTTTAATACCTAGAGAATACATCACCGATATATCTTTCTTTTTTTCAACGGACATCATAATTAGAAGAAAAAAGATATTTAGAGAGCTTAAGACTAATATCATTGAAAATATTGCGTAAACAACAAGCTTTTCTGTTTCTAATATTTTATATAACCCACCCCTAATTTCTGAAAAACTTAACACCTTCAATTCCTTACCAATTACTTTTTTTATATCATCTTTTGATTTATTTACTTGATTGATATCTTTAAGTTTAATCTCGTACCCACTTATCATATTTTCTTTATTAAATATATTTTGTGCTGTACTAAGAGAAGTAAAAATGTAATTACTATCGAAATTATTTTCTATTGCAAATACACCCACAATATTTAATTTATTTTTTTGATAAATTTTTGAGTTTAGCATTTGAGGGGTAATTTTAATCGAATCGTTAAGAACAAAAGCGGTTATACTTTCAAAGTTGGAGTTTGTGTTAATTCCTAAACCATACTTTATACCCCTGCCAATAATCGTATTTTTTGATTTTTGATTAAAAAGGTTAAACTCACCCTCTGTAAGGTTATTAACAACCCTTCCTTGATTGATAAACGTTTTGTCCACACCTTTAATGAAAGAGACCACTTCCTTTCCGTTGTTCTGAAGCAAGCTCTTATTCTCAATAAATGGAGTGATAACATCAACATTATTGATAGTATAGATTTCATTAGCTAATTCATTTCTTATGTACGACCCATCACTACTTATTATCTTTAAATCAGGATCGAAGTCTCTATAAATAGACTTTAAACTTTCTTCTAATCCGTTAAAAACAGATAAAATTATTATCATTGCAGCTGTCCCTACAGCCAAGCTTGCAATAGAAAAGATTGACAAGAAATTAATAAATGTTTTGTTTTTTTTTGAAAAAATATACTTGCTCGCAATCTTTAACGGGATGTACATTTTATTTTTTCGAGGAAGTATTAAGATTAGATAGTATCTTATTAATTCTTGATGCTTCGTGTTCAGTGCTATCTATAATAAATTTTATATCTGGTATTTTTCTAATTTTTTTACCTATAGATCTTGAGATATAATTTTTAATATCTTTTTTTCTTTCATACATCACTTTTTCAACAAAATCTGACTTTGAGTTGTCAAGCGCACTAATATATATTAATGCAATGCTAAGATCAGGTGAAAGCTTAATTCCCATTATGGTTACAAACTCTTTTTTTAGAAATGACTTTCCTTCTCTAATTAAATACTCATTGATAACTTGGTGTATGAGCGTCTCGTGCCTCTCAATTCTATGTCTTTTCATAAGTCTAAATCTATCTTTTCTACTCTTGCCTTGTGTCTGCCTCCCTCAAATTTTGATTGAAAAAAATTATCTAAAATTTTTTTTTGAATCTCATCAGATATGAACCTTGCTGGTATACAAATTATGTTTGCGTCGTTGTGTGTTGCAGCTAATTTTGCTGTCTCTTCATTCCAGCATATAGCTGCCCTAATTCCCTTGTGTTTATTAGCTGTTATGGCAACACCATTAGCGCTACCACAAACCAAAACACCTCTATTTTTAACGTCTTTTTGTACCTCTTTAGCCACAGCATGTGCATAGTCTGGATAGTCAACGGAGTTGCAGTTATCAGTTCCTAAATCTTTGAAGTCAATGTTATTGTTTTTCAAATACGCCTTAATACTTATCTTATGGTCATATCCCGCATGGTCACAGCCTATTATTACTTTCATTAGAATTATTTTTTTACTTTGCTCGATATTAATATACTGATTTCATATAATCCCACCAAAGGTAGTGCCATAACAATTTGACTAAACGGGTCAGGTGGTGTTAACATAGCACCAAAAACTAGTATTACAACTATTGCATGTTTCCTGTAGCTTCTTAAGATTTCTTTATTTACCACACCAGCTTTTGTAAGAAATAAAATTATCATAGGTAATTGAAAAAGAATACCAGAAGCAAGAACAAGTGTAGTGATAGTCCCAACGTATGATATTATATCAAATTCATTAAGAATAGATGGGTCAAGCTGGTAATTAGCTAAAAAGTTAATAGAAATAGGTGTTAATACAAAGTAACCAAAGAATACACCTATAAAAAATAATAAAGAGACATAGAATGTAGCTCCTTTAGCAGCTTTCCTTTCATTTGGGTAAAGCCCTGGCGATATAAATTTCCAAAACTCCCAGAAAGCGTAGGGGAATGCACAGATTATACCTATTACAAAAGAAGACGAAATGTGCATCATAAATTGACCAGCCATCTGCCTGCTTTGTATTATGAATGGTAACTCACTTATACAAAAAGATGAAACGCCAATATTTGTGCCAAGATCACAAAGGACTTTGTATGTCCAAAAATCACTCTTTGAGGGACCCAATAAGATTATTCCAAAAACTATATCTTTTGAGATGAAAGCTATTATTGCAAAAAAGAGAATTGATCCGATAGATCTTATCAGGTGCCATCTTAATTCTTCAAGATGATCTAGAAAAGACATTTCTTTTTCAGTACTCATTTCTTATGCAGTGGAAATTTTTCTGCCCATCCATTTACTTCTTTTTTAACTCCTAAAAAGTCTTTATTAATTAATGCTTTATCTATAAAGTCCACAATTTTTACCATATCAACCTCATTCATACCTCTTGATGTAACTGCCGCTGTACCTATTCTCATACCTGAAGTGACGAATGGGGATTGGGTATCAAAAGGCACCATATTTTTATTGATAGTTATGTCTGCTTTTCCAAGGTTTTCTTCAGCTTCTTTACCTGTAATTTCTTTATTTCTTAAGTCAATAAGCATAAGGTGATTGTCGGTCCCCCCAGAGATTATTTGATAGTCTCTGCTAATAAACTCTTTAGCCATAGCGGACGCATTTTTCTTAACTTGAATAACGTAGTTTAGATAATCTTCAGACAATGCTTCTTTAAAAGCAACTGCTTTTGCTGCTATTATATGCTCTAGAGGCCCCCCTTGCGTTCCAGGAAAAACGCCTGAATCAAGCAATGTGGAAACTTTTTTAATTACACCTTTAGGAGTTTTAAATCCAAAAGGATTATCAAAATCTTCACGCATCATTATAATACCACCCCTTGGCCCTCTAAGCGTTTTGTGTGTAGTAGATGTTACTACATGACAATGGTTTAACGGATCATTTAGTAGACCCCTTGAAATTAATCCAGAGGGATGAGCGATGTCAGCTAACAAGAAGGCATTTATTTTGTCGGCAACTTCTCGGATTCTTTTGTAGTCCCAGTCTCTGCTGTATGAAGATGCTCCACATATTATCATTTTAGGTTTTTC
>CERS01186317.1_pt1 | contig 10519 bp, 9 predicted proteins | sample 356251 | NCBI WGS metagenome assembly CERS01 (sample SAMEA2621020, study PRJEB7988) | marine metagenome | isolation source: saline water (ENVO:00002010), including
GACATATTAAATGGAGGTGCAATATATGCAAGAGATAGTAGTATAAATATTACAACTTTGACAGTATACAATAGTATAGCCAGTAAAGGCGCAATTTTATATTTAGGACAAAACACTAATACAAAAATAGATAAATTAATACAGTCCAAAAATTCTGGAACTACGGCGGAAAATAAATATAATTTAATATATATAGAAACACCTAAACCATCAAATAGATTAATTTTCCAACCTCCAGAGACAGATAAGGGGCTTAGTTCAATAATATATCCTCAAGAGAATAGTAAGGCTTGTGGCAAAGGATGTCAAGATACTGGTACAGCCCCTAATTATGTAACTCCTATTAAATGTTTAGAAGACAAATTCAACAATTTTTGTTCTGTACACAAACATAAGAACGAGTGCATAGTAAAATCTGATAATAGGATATTTAACTGTTATTATGATGGTACAATGTGTTTAACATCTAAGAGACCATGCTTAGATCAATAAAATTATAATAATTTCATTATATAATATATAATATTATATAATGGTAACACGCCGAAGAAAACCACGGCGGAAAAATAAGACCGTTAAACGCGAACGGTGTTCACGCTCTTCACCAGATCATTATTCGTGTTATGATACAAAGAGTTTGCTTAAGCTCCGGCAATATTGGAATATTAGGCATCCGGACCAGGAAATTACAAGTGAAAAACCCAGAGAGATATGGAAGGCGTTAAAGAGCAATCTCTCGCATATTTGTGATAAAGAATCATGTTGGTTACGACAGCAATTCATCAAACATAAATTAGATAATAAGCTGCTGAATTTAACATTTGCACCCCAAGCTCCACAAACATGGCAGAAAAACCCAAATGAGTGGTTAAATTCACTTGATATTACCCGTGTGATGCGGCAGTTTGAGGATAAGTATCCGAATTTTCAATTTATAGGTCCTTCCCCAATAGATTTTGACGATCATAAAGTAGATGGGGATTGTGTATGGGAAGAGTTATGTCAATTTGACTTGGCGAAAACCCTAAAGCAAAATAAGACAAAAATAGGGATTATCTTTAATTTAGATCAGCATTATAAGGGGGGTTCGCATTGGAATGCTTTATTTCTCTCTATACCCCATAATAAATGTTTGTTTTGTGATAGCACAGGAGATCCAGCACCTAAAGAAGTAAAGCGTTGGGTAGACCGTGTGTCAAAACAAGCGGCATCTCTCGGTAAATCCCTACAATTAGAAGTCAATACTATTAAACACCAAAAGAAGGATACAGAATGTGGAATTTATTCGATTTATTTTTTAGACCAAATGCTTCGCCAAAATCCTCCCCAACTATTTACCGAGAGAATCCCTGATGATACGATGCAGGAGTTTAGAGATGTTTATTTTAATTTATCAAAATAATAGACATAGCCAATATTTTTAATTTATCAAAATAATAGACATAGCCAATATTTTTATATATCCACATTTATATATATATATATAATATGAAATCCATCAGTAAAAATATACACACTTTAACGGTGGGATTATTAATTATGGTCGTTTGGGTTGCGCTCTGGTTTATTATAGATGTATATATTTCAAACCTTTATAAGCAATATGGAATTATGGTTCCATATGTATATTTAATAACCGCAACCATATTATTATATTATTTAAGTGGAGAGAGCTTAAAGTGGATAGCTAGTTATGGTGTATAATACCTTATAGTGTATTATACGCTATTGTATACTATACAATATATCTACACTACCAGATATATCTCCCTGTGAAAAGTTATTTAGTAATTGTGTAGCCAAATTTACATAACTAGTAAATTCTTGGTCACTAATGTTTGTATCTGGATTGGGTTGTATTGCTCTTGAAGTCCTAGAAAAAGTTGTTCTAGGAATAGTTCTTATTCTAGGAATTGATGTTTGATTATCATAAGTGGTAAAACGTCTAGAGGTTGTTCTCTCCGATTGACTAGTACTATTATTTAATTCTACATGAGCTCCATCATCTTCGCCCCCCATAGCTTCATTCTCCATAGTTACATTCCCCGTAGCTTCATTCCCAGCCTCTTCCGTCTCATCATCTTCCGTCCCATCAACATTAGGTTCATTTCTACTAGATGAACCCGAGGTATTTTCCGACCGATGTTCTCGTATATCATATCTACATACAGGACAACGAACATTTCTCTCCCACCATGTATTAATTTCATTTGGATAAAATATATGTCCACAGTGTCTAATTTGTGAAACTGTATCATTTTGACTAAAGTCTTGTTGAGAGATTGGACACCGTGAATTTTGAGGTTCCTCTATTTCACTAAATTGGAGTTCACGAGTTGCACGACGTATTTCTTGCCTAGTTGGACGAACAATAACATCACTAAATAAAGTGCCTAAATCAAAATATGCTGTGCGTACACTAGGAGAAAAGCGGTTATTACGTTGCCGTGTACTACCGGTGGTTTGGTATCTATGCGCATAACTACCCTGCATAGAACTTCCCTGTGCATGACCACCCTGAGTTTGCATCAAAGTAATCATAGAATTCATATAAGTATCCTGCATATTTTGATAAGCCAATGTTCGGCTATGAATCTCTCTATTTTGTTGAACCAAATCAAAATATCTATTCATAAAATGCTCTACATTAAATCTACTCATTAAATATATAAATATATTAAAATATTCTTATATATTTAAACACAAATCAAGATACTATTATATGAATGGTAATGGATTTACCGGGTTAATGAATTTAGGCACCCAATGTTATGTAAATAGTTGTGTTCAAATATTAGTCCACTGTGATTTGCTAAATGAATTCTTAAATACAAACTGGACCACAAAATTATCCAAAGGACATGATAGTATATTATTGAGAGAATATGATAGTTTAAGGCGTTTAATGTGGTCTAAAGATTGTACTATTAATCCTCTTAAATGGCAACAGACAATTCGTAACGTCGCCGAAGCTAAAGGATATTATTTATTTGTAGGGGATGATCAAAATGATTTACCTGAATTTCTGTTATTTATGATTGATACATTTAATGAAGCTTTAGCCAGACCAGTAGAAATGGAGATTAGTGGTAGCGAACTAAATAACACAGATAAACTAGCCACTGTATGTTACAAAATGATACAAGATAATTATCGTGAAAAATACTCTGAAATATTTGACCTTTTTTTTGGAGTACATGTATCCGAAATCCTATCTCTAGAAGGTAAATCACTTTCTATGCGTCCTGAAACATTTATGATATTAGATTTAGCTATTCCAGATAAACCAAATATAGATATACATGATTGTATTCAACACCATTATTTACCAGAAAGTCTTTCTGGAGAAAATGCCTGGTATAATGAAGATACCAATAAGAAACAGGATGTAAAAAGACATTTTTTAGTCTGGAGTTTTCCAAAAATATTAATCATCTCTCTAAAACGGTTTTTTAATCCACTTAAGAAAAAACAGGCCCATGTCCAATTCCCATTAGAAGATTTAGACCTTTCACCATATGTAAGTGGGTATTATAAAGAGAGTTATACATATGATTTATTTGCTGTATGTAATCATAGCGGTGTTACTCAGGGAGGACATTATACAGCAACTATAAAAAAAGGCAATGACTGGTATGAATATAATGATACATTTATACAACCTACCAAAAAAGTCATTACGCAAAAATCCTATTGTCTTTTTTATAAGAAAAAAAATAATAGTATATAATATGAATATAGACATTGACCCTATATCTAATTTACCATCTCATTCATATGATTATGTTAATAAAATAGGTACTAATCCCATAGCTTTAGCTGTATTAGCGATAGTTATTATAGTATATTATATAGTATTTAGTTCTTTACCGAGTAGCCAAGTAGTGGAATCCTCTAGCCAAAATATCCCTACATTAGGATTTTTTGAAATATTATTGTGGGGAGTATTTATTGCCTTATTACTCCTAAATGCGATGACTTATTTCTATGAATTAGACTTAGACGTTTCTTTACATAAATTATTTAGTAAAAAACCCGAGCTAGATATTGAAGTTAGTGGTCCAGCGGAATCTACCAGTGTTCCAGAAATTAAAATTGCTAAACAAGTGTTTCATATACCAAATAACACATTAACCTACAAAGATGCAGATGCATTATGTAAGGCATATGGTGCAGATTTAGCAACATACGACCAGATAGAAAATAGTTATCAAAAAGGCGGGGAATGGTGTAGTTATGGTTGGTCAAAAAATCAACTTGCACTTTTCCCTACACAAAAGACTACGTATAATAAATTGCAAAAGATAAAGGGACATGAAAATGATTGTGGACGACCTGGGATAAATGGGGGTTTTATAGGTAATCCTAATGTAAAATATGGGGCAAATTGTTATGGTTATAAACCAGAAATTACAAAACAAGAACAACAAGATATGGCTACTAATCAAATATATCCTAAAACAAAGGCAGAATTAGAATTTGAAAAACGAGTAGATGAGTGGAAACATAAGTTATCTCAGGTTGAAGTTGCCCCTTTTAATAAAAAAACATGGAGTAGAATTTAATTTATGTTAAATATAGTTTAATTTTATAATTAATTTTTAATTTTATTTTATGATTAATTTTATTTTAATTTTTTATTTTTAATTTTGTATTATAATTTAAAACGAACCCGTCTAGTTCGTACCCTATGCTTTCTCCCATATAAGCCTTTAGCCGTACGTCGTTTACTTCGGTGCCTACGAGATTTGTGTCTTCTCTGTGTAGATTTAGGTAGAGACATAGTATGTTGTTTAATAAAATGTAGTAAATTTTCAGCAGTCCTATCTTCATTAAAATCTATACCTTGAGGTTGTTGTTGTGTAAATAATTTTACAGTAGGAAAACTGTTAACTTTAGGCAAGTCTATATGGTCTAACATATTAGCGTTTATTTTTACAAACAATACTCTATGTAAACGTTTATGCTTTGCCATTCCAGCAGTTTTATCCCATGTAGGTTTAAAATGTACACATGCTGGACAACCCTCTAAATAATATTTAACAAACATAGCACCCCCAGCGTGTCCTTTACGTAAAGCATTATACATTTTATTTAGAGCTAATGCTTTTTGTTTAGTATTTACGTGTATTGATTTCATATACGTATAGTTAGATTTTAATTATATGAAAACTGAATGATATAAAAACCTAATGATATAAAAATTGAATTAAATTGGTTTAGCTATATTAATTTATGATGAAGGTTTTATTCATACTACTATTTACTCACGCACATTCAGAGTGTGTATCTAAATCTGATTGCCGTCATGGCAATTGTATAAATGGTAAATGTGAATGTGATAAAGAATGGCGTGGAAATACATGCAATGAACCATTTTGTGTATTTGGTAAAATAACCGGAGATAATACATGTAGTTGTTATTATGGTCATACATTACATGACGGTTATTGTGATATAAACTGTCAGCATGGTAATTTTTCTCAATCTAGTGGAAGATGCGCATGTAATACTGGATGGAAACACGCTAGTTTCTCTGATACAATAAATTGGTTTAAGGGGATATGTAATCAATTTAAATGTCAAAGTGATTATCACTGCCAACAGTTACTTCCACATGTTAAAGAACCATCATGTCCAGTAAAAGGATGGAATTGTTACTGCCGTAATAATATTGGATATGAAAATAATGACGCAAAATGTATGGGGTTTATGTACTGGTTAAGTATGACTATATGGAAAGGATATAAAGCCATAATGCTTAATATTTATCCTTATTTATTTGGTGGATTTATTATTATTTCAATTCCATTTGGCACAAGACGATATAGATGTGATCATTATAGGTCATGGTGGAATCGTTTAAAAATAAAATGTGGATGTTTAATTCATTGTCAGGGAGATTGTCCACGTAAAAAACGCTTCTACTTTAGGGATGATTTTGCCCTATCATTATATTGGTTTAAATCCGCATTATGGTGGTATACATTTTCATCTACTATAATGTTAGTATTTGCGTTTATTTGGAGTATCGCTTTATGGATGTTAGTCATTATACTCATTATTATCATATCAATATCTATTTGTATTAGTGCTCTATGTGGTGCTGGTAGTGATGGAGGGGGTAATGGCGCTGAATGTTGTTGTTGCGACCAAGATTGTTGTGGACAAGGTAGTTACGGGCAAGGATGTTGTTATTATGGGGGGTATGAAGATGATAATTTAACACATCACTCCTATTGGTATGCATATGGTCCTTTACCAAATCAACATAGACAATCAAAATCAGGCTATATAACTACTTTATTTATATATTTAATAAATTCATATCCAGTCTTCCCGGATAATTTACAAGGCGGATGTGTAGGATATATATGTGGAACGCACGTTTTAAATGGACATAATTTATATAATCGTGTAGGTAAATTATTATCATTAAATTGGTGTCGTAATTCTAGAGATTTGAGAGACCATAACATATGGAGAAGCAGCATAACTAATTATATAACAAATCAATATCAATCCACGAATCAATCACCCTCATTAAAAACGATTAAACGCACTAGTTTAGTGAGCCAATTAATAGAACATGACCCGGTTATAATTACATCTTATAATTATATACAATTATATTCGCATGAACAACCAATTATTGACAAAAAATTAACAGTGACAAATAGACAATTTATTCAAGATGATGAATGTTGGATATGTTATCATGGACCAAGTTATTGGCATAAATGGGATTGTGGACATGTATTTTGTCAAACATGTAGTTTTACAATGATAGATAAAGATATGCCATGTCCCCTCTGCCGTAAAGTTACAAATAGCGTTCACTCTTATCCAATAGAATATCAGTCTGTAAGGTCTACATAGTCATATATTCATTTAATATATATGATGCGGATTTTCTTTTAGTAATATCTCTTTCCTTTAATAAGTTTATAATGGTTATAGTATGTGCTGAGACCTTCTTCCAATCCTTAGAATCATAATATTCTTTTCCATCACGTATATTAGAAATAATGGTTTCATCTGTTTCTCCATTATAAGGAGGATAAGCAACAATTAAAATATAATATACTATGCCCGCAGACCACTCATCACATAATTCACTATAATATTGTTTAATTACATTAGGATCTAAATAATAGGGTGTACCTACTTGTTTTAAACGTCTACATTTATTTTTATGGTATATTATATCTGATTCAATCTTTGCTAAACCTAAGTCAATTACTTTAATTGTAAATGTATTTGAAATCATTATATTTTCAGGCTTAATATCACGATGAATAATTCCGATAGAATGTAAATGGTCTATTGCTAGCAATAGTTGTTTCATAATTTTATAAGCTTGTATTTCAGTAATCGTTTTATCATGAATTTTGTCATATAATTCACTCCCAGGACATATATTACTTATTATATAATAATATGTCTTAAATCTAAATACACTATATACATGGAGTATATTATTATGTGAGTGTAGATGTATTAATTCTAATGCTTTTAATTCAGATATGGTGAATTTTTTTTTTGGAATTACTTTGATAGCGCAATTATGTTTTTGGTTAATGAGTCCCTTATAAACAATACCATAGTGACCCTTACCTAATTGATCATTTAAAACAGAATATGTTTTATTTCTGTAATGTATGACTTCATTATATTGAATTGATTTCTGTTTGCGTAATGTACAACAACATGTACCCATACATAATATATCTTTATTAAAATCATTTCAATTTTAACAATAAAAAATTTACAATAAAAACTTACAATAAAAAATTTACAATAAAAACTTACAATAAAAAATTTACAATAAAAAATTAATAATGTACATGATACTTAGTTTAACAATCCCAAGAAGACCTAGCCAAATCTTGTCCTAGAAATATTAAATAAAATACCATCATTATCCAAGCCAGCTGTGGTTCGGTTTTCCATTTACATACTTGGATAGAGGCAACTACCATAATTAACATAAATATTAATACACCTAGAGAAATTCCTAAATTTTGAGATACAATCTTAACAGATTCACTAGTATATAAACTAAAACTAAGCCATGGTAACGGAAGACCTACCAAAATATCAAATATATTAGAACCTATACTACTTGAAATAGCCATATCTCCTTTACCTTGACGAGCAACAATAACACTTGAAATTAAATCCGGGACACTGGTTCCCATTGCCAGAAATGTTAAACCCATAACATTAATAGGAATGCCCACTGTATTTCCTAGAAGGGTAGCCCATTCTACCATCCAGTAGGAAATAAATCCTATCCATAGAATAGAATTGATGAATGCCAAAATACATAAGCGCCGTTTTGCTGGCATTGAAACATCCGGGATAGTTAACCAAAATAAGAATAGTGGAAGAATAGTAATAACCCACAAACATTTACCACAATATGATTCCGGAATACGCAACTGTTCTTTAAATCCTTCAAGCACATCAGCTTCTTCTTCTGCCTTGTCTTGTAAGGTATTCCATTTCAAGGAGGATTTTACCTTTTCTATAAATGTAGTTAAATCAACATGTGTGCTTTCTTCTAGACTATTAAATAATGTTTCTCCTATATAGATATTGACTTGTTCCATAGATACCTTTCCTTCTGTACTCATCTGATTAAAATCCTCTGTCAGAATGTGTTCCAATCTAGGAACACTGGTCAAATACCATTTTGTAAATTCCTCCATGGAGATAACTCCATCGTTATTTAAATCAATTGTATTAAATACTTCTTGACACTGTTGATGATTTAAATCACATTCTTGTAATGTATGTATCATAGTATATAATTCATCCGGTTGAATTACCCCATCTTTATTGGTATCAATCGTATTAAATGTAGTATTCACATCTCCAACCAATTGATTAACAACTAATGCGTTAACACTATCATTAATATTAGAATTATGTAGCATGCGTTGAAGAATTCTTGCGCGGAATGTAGTCGGACCATTATTATTTGGGCGTTTTGCTAGAAAGCCTTTTTGGACTACATAATCTTCTAATTGGGCGTTATTTTTCATGATGTAAATATAAAATAGATACATCATGAAAAGGATAGTTGCCTCCCACCATTCAATTACGTCGGGTGAAATTACTTTAAAGAAGAATGCTAATACTATCAGTGAACATGTATAATAACTACAATCACGCATAAGTGGCCATGCGGTTAAATGCATAACAGACTTCTGAAATAATACACAAGCACCTATTACAAAGAGAACATTAAATACGGCAGAACCTACAATCGTATTAAATCCTACTTCTGAACGTTTAAAGGTACCAATTAAACTAGTAAATAATTCTGGAGCACTACCTCCTGCTGCCATAAATGTAGCACCCGCTATATCATCGCTAAAATTACACCATTCAGCCATTATTTCAAGGGCAGGAACAAAGAATGTATCACATATTATGGCTAATGCCCAAAAGCAACCTAATATTCCTGCTATATAAAGAGGAAGTAAAGTATGACTAAATGTTTCTCCATGTTCACATGCTAAGGTACAATTATTCGTAGTATTTAAAACACATGATTGAAGTGTAGCCTGGGACAAAGGAATAGATAAAATAATGATGTAAGTTTGCTGAGAAAACATCAACATAAATACTATCAAGATACCAAGTTCAATTTTTTTATAAATTCATTTACATTTATTTACATTTATTTAAATTCATTTAAATAATTAGACCTATCTATGGTATATGCCTACACCAATGCCGAGTAATACTCTAAATAATCCAAATTCTCTTCAAGATTTAGATAACAAAAGTTCACAATATAATCCTAGTTTTATAGGTCTTTTATTACTTCAAACCGCAAGTATAGGTTTATATGGATTTTGTACAGATTATTCGCCTGAAATGACGAATCAAGAAATAACGACAACTATAGACCATTATTATCCATTTTTTCAAGATGTTCATGTGATGATTTTTATAGGATTTGGATTTTTAATGACTTTTTTAAAAAATTATGCTTATAGTAGTGTAGGCTTTAATTTTCTATTAGCTGCTATGTCTATTCAATATGCTATTTTAATAAATGGCTTCTTTCATAATGTATTTAAACAATCGTGGCATAAAATAGATCTTAATATAGAAACACTGATTACAGGAGATTTTGCTGCTGGAGCAATCTTAATTAGTTATGGTGCTGTATTAGGAAGAGCCTCTTTAGAACAACTATTAATTATGGTTCCTTTAGAATTAGTCTTTTATGCGGTAAATGAGTCATTAGGCGTTATTGTATATAAGGCAGTAGATATGGGGGGTTCAATGTATGTTCATACATTTGGCGCATATTTTGGACTAGCCGCTTCATATATGATTACCAATAAAGCAGTATATAATAATTATCAAAATACAAATTCATCACGGGAAAGCAATCAATTTGCAATGATAGGTACATTATTTTTATGGGTGTTTTGGCCAAGTTTTAATGGCGCATTAGCATTGGGAAATGGTCAACATCGTGTGGTAATTAATACTG
>CERS01056050.1_pt1 | contig 10506 bp, 10 predicted proteins | sample 356251 | NCBI WGS metagenome assembly CERS01 (sample SAMEA2621020, study PRJEB7988) | marine metagenome | isolation source: saline water (ENVO:00002010), including
ATATTGATGGTCTATCTGCAAAACGAATTGTTCTTGGTGACTGGTACAAAGAAGATTGGGTATTAATTTACGATAAAAATGATTTCAAATTTCAGCGAATAGCTGATTACATAAAAGACCACTAACCAACGCCAGATAAAATCATAATTGCCACAAAAATAAGTAATATTATAAGAGTTCTAGTAATCAAGAATTTAAATTGATTCAACCAATAGGACTTTTCACCATTGGAAATATCAGAATCAGGTGAATATTGTAGCGCAGCAATACCAATAGTTGTTAAAAGAGAATAATTAGCGTCTAGTGAAAAAATTTGCGATTTTTTTAGAGCTGATATAGCAGTAACTAAATTTCCTGCTAGCGCCAGTCCTATGGCAAAGACTCTGACTGATGGCCATTCAAAAATATTTAATAGTATAGATACGCTCTCAGAAAACTCACTGGAATTATCCTTTAGCTCACTATGTAATTTTTCAACTAATCGATACAAAAATACCCCGGTGATGCCGAGCACTAAATACCAAAATACTGTCGCCAATATTTGTGTGTGTGTTTCTTTAAATATAGATTTCATAATCACAACATCATTATTATCAGAAGCGCCACTAACTTCTCTATCGATAAGATGTGCTGTTTCCATAACGAGATCACTTTCTTCATGCCCTGCAGCAATAATAGAATCATTAATTTGATCAAATATCTTTCTCGGCGCCATACAGTAGAGCAAAACAGATATCACGAAAAAAATCTCAATCGCAATATGTAAAAAACTAAGTATGAAAAGAAACAGTGATAGAGCTGCGACAGGAATTGCCAATAAAACAATCAATCCGAGACCGCTATCCCAATATTTATTATTACCATAATTACTATTCAATGATTCATACAGTGATATAAACCAATTGAATTTACGAAAGCGTTCCAAATCAACCGCAATAAAGTCAATCACTAATGTAATGAATATATAAATTAATGTCATAATCTAAATAAAGAAAAATAATAGTCCATATCAAAAAATGGGCCGGGATCTGTTTTCCTCTCTGGTGCAATATCAGAATGCCCAACGATACAATCTTTTTTTATTTTTTGCCATCGTTGACATATTAATTCTGTGATTCTAGCTAAAGTTAAATACTGAACATCACAAAATTTTTCTTCGTCACATCCCTCGAGCTCGATTCCAATGGAATAGTCATTACAGAAACTACGCCCCTTGAAAGATGATTTGCCAGCATGCCAGGCTCGCATGTTAAAGGGTACATACTGTGTTACATGACCCTCACGGCTAATGAATAAATGAGATGAAACGCGTAAGTCCTGTATTTCTAAAAAATATGGGTGCGTATCAGGATCTAATGTGTTTGTAAAAAACGCGTCGACATACTTCCCGCCATACTGCTTTGGTGGGAGGCTGATGGCATGTATTACTAATAGCTCTATATTAATGTTCAATGGCCTCGAGTCGCAGTTTGGTGATTTCACAATATTTGCACCGCTTAACCAAGAACCATCTTTATCAATCTGATAATCCATTTTATTTATTACCAATGCACTCAATAAATTAACAAAAGATATTTCTGTTAGACTAATGAATATTAAACAAATATCTAGAGAAAAATAACAAATTAAAGAAAAAGTTTAAAAATGGCGACATTCCAAGAACATTTATCATCACTAAGCAACATTATCTGGGGCGAATATCTCTTAATACCGATATTAGCTTTTGTTGGTATATATCTCACTATCGGGTTAACTGCTATGCCTTGGAGAAAGATTCCGCTTGCTATGAAAATACTGTGGCAAGGGCAAGATGAAAAAAAAGAACAAAAAGGCGATATCAGCCCGTTTCAGGCATTAATGACCGAGCTTGCTGCGACTGTTGGTACAGGAAATATCGTGGGTGTTGCCACAGCAATATATTTTGGTGGGCCCGGCGCCATATTTTGGATGTGGATAATTGCATTATTTGGAATGGCAACAAAATATTCTGAGGCAGTTCTAGCCGTCACTTATAGAGAGAAAGATAAAAATGGTAACTATGTAGGTGGTCCAATGTACTACATCAAGAATGGTTTAAATAAACACTGGAGATGGATGGCAGGATTGTTTGCTTTTTTTGGAATGTTTGCAGCTTTCGGTATTGGGAATATGGTGCAATCTAACTCAGTAGCAGATGAGATGTTTACAACATTTAAAATACCTTTTTGGCTTACAGGAATAACAATGTCGATATGTGTATCTGTAGTGATTATTGGTGGTGTAAAAAGTATTGCAAAGGTCGCATCAAAACTTATTCCTTTTATGGCTATTACCTATGTACTTGCAGCACTTTTCATTGTTTTGATTAATTTTGAAAAAATGCCAGGTGTCGTGACATTAATCATTGATAGTGCATTCAATGGTGCAGCCGCAAGCGGTGGATTTCTTGGAGCAAGTGTGTGGATGGCGATTAGAATGGGGTTTGCTAGAGGAATATTTTCAAATGAAGCCGGATTGGGAAGTGCCCCGATAGCACATGCTGCAGCAAAAACATCGAATCCAGTTAATCAAGGTATGATTGCTATGCTGGGCGTTTTCATCGATACAATTATTATCTGTAGTTTAACAGCATTCGTTATTCTGTTAACTGGAGCTTTCGAAAGTGGGCACGAAGGTGCTTCTATGACATCGCTCGCATTTTCAACTGCACTCTATGGATATGGTGGTTATATTGTTAGTTTTGGATTGATTCTTTTTGCATTCACTACAATTTTAGGTTGGAGTTATTATGGTGAACGATGTGCGAGTTACTTATTTGGAATAAGAATAATTTTCATCTACCGTATTTTTTGGATTATTGCGATATTTACTGGTGCTATAATAAAGTTAGAAATTGTTTGGATTTTTGCTGATATAGCAAATGGTTTAATGGCCTTGCCAAACTTGATCGCTTTATTGCTATTAAGCCCAATTATTTTCATTAAAACAAAAGATTATTTTAAAAAATATAATGGATGATAAAAAAGAAATAATAGCTGCTAATGTCAAAGCTGCATTAGACGAAGATATTGGTAGTGGTGACGTAACGGCGAAATTAATTGAGCCATATACAATCTGTGAGGCTACATTAACTTGTCGTGATAGCGCTATTTTATGTGGTTCAGAATGGTTTAATGAGGTTTTTAAACAACTCGATAATTCAATAAATATTGAATGGCTTGTGTCTGATGGCGATAAAGTTAAATCTAATCAAAAAATTTGCAATCTCAACGGCTCAGCACATGCAATATTAACTGGGGAAAGAACAGCAATAAACTTCCTGCAGACCTTATCCTCAGTTTCAACAAATGTTGCAGCATTTGTGGATAGAATTAAAAATACAAAAACAAAAATTCTCGATACAAGAAAAACAATACCGGGACTACGTTACGCACAAAAATATGCTGTTACTGTTGGTGGTGGATTCAACCATCGTTTTGGGTTATTTGATGAGATTCTTATAAAAGAAAACCATATCGCTGCTTCGGGGTCACTAGAAAAAGCGATAAAAAAAGCTAAGAAAAATAAATTGCCAATTACTGTTGAAGTCGAGAATTTAGATCAGCTAAAAGAGGCGCTAGAGAGTGATATCGATAAAATATTGCTGGATAACTTTACACAACCCAATATAAAGAAAGCTGTTGTCATGGCTAATGGAAAAATAAAACTTGAAGCATCAGGAAATATAACGGTTCACAATATACACACCATAGCTGGCACAGGTGTAGATTATGCTTCGATTGGTGCAATAACTAAAAATATTGAGGCAATAGATTTTTCAATGCTTATTAACTTAATTTATATCCCAAGATAAAAAAATTTTACAGTTTGCTTTTTACTAACTCATAAACATCTTCTTTGTGAATTTCAACATCATTTAGTAGAGACTCAAGTTGCTGTCTACGATCATTTGCAAATTCTTCGTCTTTTATTCCTCCAATATTAATATAGACATTCAGTGCTGCACTTCTAAGTCCCGCATACCCTGCTAACAAGGCAACGCCTGCATCACTAACAACATTAGTATTGCCTTTTTCGGCAGCTGATTCACATAAACCAATAACTTGATGACAAAGTTTAGCGCAAGCTAGTGGCACATCCGTTGCTTCCTTAAGTGCCGCTTGAATACCCTCTGTTCTTTTTTGTTTTTCCTCATCAGTTTCTTTTGGCATACCATATGCTGCCATCACCTTATTGAAAACATCCACATCATCTTTTATTGCATCGGTAAGTTTTGATCTTAATTTTTCCGATTTCTCAAGCATCTCTTTAAATTCTTCATCTACCTCTTCATAACCCTTCTTACCAATTGTAAAATTTGCAACCATTCCAATTAAAGCGGCTCCTGTTGCGCCAATGATTGCAGCTGCACCTCCGCCTCCTGGTGTTGAGGCTTTACTGGCCAGTTCATCCAAAAATCTTTGGATCGTCATATCCTTTATCATAAGCCCTCCCCCCCTCTTATTGTTATTTTTAAAGAATTAATTATACGGGGCTATGTATTATTTTCATAATAATGGCCAAATAACTAAATGCTTAGTTGTTGTCTAATCGCGCATCGGTTATCTTATGCAGCCCTTAATATTTAGCCCCTGATAACAGCTTGCTTGTATAGGGTATAACATTATCTATAAGAACTATATTATTACTTAAAATTTTAGAGGATATAAGAACGATGAAAAAATTGCTTTTTCAACTAGATACAGATGCTCATCCTGCTGTCTTTGATACTGTTGTTGCATACGATGGTGGTGCTGATCATGTTATTGGATACGGAAATGTTACACCAGAAAATGTCACACCACTCGTCGAAGGAACAATTTTTACGAGAGCGCCAAAAGAAAAACAAAACACAGCAATATTTGTCGGCGGCAGCAACATGGTCGCAGGTCAGGAACTCTTTAGGGCGATTCAAAAAAACTTTTTTGCTGATTTTCGCGTTTCAGTTATGTTGGACAGCAATGGTAGTAATACCACCGCGGCAGCAGGTGTAGCTAAATTAATGACAAGCGGTGATGTAAAAGGAAAAAAAGCGGTGATACTTGCTGGGACTGGGCCAGTGGGTCAGCGAGCTGCTGTCATGCTGGCAAAAGAAGGAGTCAGTGAGGTTGTTCTTGTATCTAGAAAAATTGATCGTGCTCAACAAGCATGTGAGGATATGAAAAAAAGTTTCGATGTTGAATTAATCCCCGCAGAAGCAACAGACTGTGATACCAATGGAAAATTAATTGAAGATGCTCAAATCGTTTTTGCAACTGGTGCTGCAGGAATTGAATTAATTAAACCAGAACATTGGGAAAAAAATGAAAATATCGAGCTCATAGCAGATGCGAATGCAACACCACCGCTCGGTATTGGTGGTACTGATATGATGGATAAAGGTAAAGAAAGGCATGGAAAAATTGTCTGGGGAGCGATAGGTTTTGGCACATTGAAATTAGCTGTTCATAAGGCATGTGTAGAAAAACTATTTGAAAAAAATGATCAACTATTCGATGCTGAAGAGATATTCGATATAGCAAAATCAATGTCATAAAATTTTACCGCTAACAATTTACTATCTTCAATTGTGAATCTTTTTTCATTGTAATTAAAAAATAATGCAAACAAGATCAGTCAACAAATATATATTTTTCTTTCTTATCTCAGTTTTCAATGCGGCTACTGTTAGCGCAGATAACCTTGATGCTGGTAAAAAAGCATACCTTGATTATGACTTCGATAGTGCAGTAAAAATTTTTGAGCCTTTGGCACAAAGTGGAGATGAAGAAGCTCAACGCTATCTAGAATTAATATATAAATCAGGCTATCAAAAACCTACTTATAAGGATGGAAAGGCAGCCTATTTAAGAAACGATTATAAACGTGCATTCGAAATACTATTACCACTGGCGAAAAATGGCGACTCATGGTCACAATATATAGTAAGTCTAATGTATGAATCCGGTAATGGTGTAGAAAAAGATCAAGAAGAAGCGATTAAATGGTTAATCCTTGCTGCTGAATCTGGTGTACCAAAGATTCAATATGACCTTGGTATTCGATATTTCTACGGTTATGGCATAGAAAAAAATTATAGTGAGGCGGCGAAATGGTGGAGATCATCAGCAAATGCGGGTATTGCCGATTCACAATATAACCTCGGATTAATGAAGTATCGGGGCATAGGTATACCTAAGGATAAGGAAGAGGCTAAACTTCTTGTCGAAAAAGCAGCCACGCAAGGACACGATAAAGCACAACATAGACTGGCAATGATTTATGCACTAGATGAAAAAGATTTTGAAACTGGTCTTATATGGCTAAAGAAATCTGCGAAACAAAATAATGTTGAAGCACAATATAATTTAGGAATATTTTTTGAAAAAGGCTACGGTTTACAGAAAGATTTAAATAAAGCAAAAGAGTGGTATCGACTTGCTGCTGATCAAGGATTGGAATCGGCGGTAGAAAAATTAAAAACCCTGGAAGAGAAACAGAACGTTGAAGTAAGACTAGAAAATAACGTTGATTTTGCTGAATCTGAGCAACAATCTTCCGAAACAACGCAGGTTAAATCTAGTAATAAATTAAATCTAACAAATTGGTTGCGTGAGCAAGCACCAAATCAATACATAATACAACTCGTCAGTGTTGTAACAGAAAAAGCCGTAATTAACTTCATAGAAAAAGAAACATTTAATAATGATCGGGTAGGTTATGTCGAAGTCACAGTAAATGGAATTACTCGATATGCAGCAATTTATGGCCTCTACGACTCATATGAAAACGCGAAAACTGCAATTTCAGCCTTACCGCCGAGCATGAATACAAAACCCTGGGTTAGGAAGATTGAGATCATAAAAAAGATTCTTAATTAACCCAATTACTAAATAGGAAAAATTCCTATTGAAAATCAATACTATATGCTGATATCCTTACGCCCATTAAATTAAATATAAATAAGTGATTGATATTATGCATAAAATTAAATACAGCTTAATTGCTTTGGGACTTTTTCTCCCTTATCTATCTAGCATAGCAGCTGGAAATAACGAAATAGAACAGCAAAGCACTGTTGAGGTAATTGGAACAACGCCAGCCCATGGTGTTGGTCTGCCTGAGGAACTAATCCCTTTTAATATTCAATCAGCATCCAGTGAAGATATCGAACGTAGTCAAACACTCGGACTTACAGATTTTTTGAACCGTAATCTGGGAAGCATCACCATTAACGATGCTCAAAACAATCCGCTCCAATCTGACATACAATATAGAGGTTACACCCTGTCCCCCTTACTCGGTCTACCACAAGGGTTAGCGGTTTATCAGAATGGAGTACGTATCAATGAGCCTATGGGCGATTCAATGAATTGGGATCTTGTCCCCGAGGCATCAATAGGTGGGATAAATTTAATTGGTGGAGCCAATCCTATTTTTGGTCTCAACACACTAGGTGGTGCGTTATCAATCACAACAAAAGATGGATTTAGTCACCCAGGACATAATCTTGAATCTTATGGTGGTTCATTTGGACGCATCATTAACACACTTGAGAGTGGTGGTAATAATGGAAAATTAGGTTACTACCTAACATTAAATCACTTCGATGAAGATGGCTGGCGCGATGCTTCCCCATCAGATGCTTACACTATTTTCAGTGCTTTTAGTTATCGTAGTAGCGACACAACAATTGATTTAACTGTAAACCATGCCGATACAAACCTAATTGGTAACGGAGCCTCACCAGTTGAATTGCTCGCACTTGATAGGGCTGCGGTTTTCACATCACCTGATATCACAGAAAATAAAATGACGATGCTTAATCTGTCGGGTACTCAATGGCTTTTCAATACTATGCAAATAAGTAGTAATATTTTTTATAGAAAAAATAAAACCGATAGTTTTAACGGTGATGGATCAGAGTTCGAAGCTGGTGGTGGTAATTTACAAGAAGACAGTGAGGATATTGAAGATCAAGAAGGGAATAGTGTTTCGGCTACCAATGCTAATGGAACAAGTCGTGATGCAATAAATAATATTATTGAACGTAAACAAGAAGGTTTTGGTGCAAATCTTCAGGCGACAATAATTGCTGATTTAATGGGGAAAGAGAATCAATTTATTTTTGGTAGTGGATATCAGCAGGGATTAATTACCCACTTTGCTAGGGTTGAAATTGCTTCGCTAGGCTGTACCTTTGCGGGCGCTGATTGTGAATTGGCGGGTGCAGATCGCTCAACAGTGAGCACTGGAATATTTGTGCCTGAGGAAGGTACTTTCGTTAAAGCTCATAATCGAACCTGGTATTTATATGCAACGGATACATTGTCAGTGAGTGACAAACTATCATTAACTGCATCAGCACGCTTTAACCACACCCATATTGTTTTGGGCGATAGAACAAATCAGACAATTTTTGCCAGCCCTGAAAATCCAGCACTACTTAATGGGGAGCATGATTTTAATCGTCTGAATCCAGCATTTGGTTTGACTTACAGTGTGACTAACTCTAGCAACTTATATGCTAGTTATAGCGAATCGGCTCGTGCGCCAACACCAATTGAACTTCTTTGTGCGGACCAATCTGCGCCTTGTAGTTTACCAAACGCGTTTCTCGCTGATCCTCCGCTAAAACAGGTTGTCACAAAAAGTTTCGAGGGTGGTGTCAGAGGAACGATGAGAAATGGATATAATTTCAACATAAGCTTATTTCATAGCACGAATAAAGATGACATCGTGTTTGGTTCTGTTGGTGGAGCGACTTCAAGTAGAGGTTTTTTCCAAAATATTGGTGACACACGTCGAGTTGGTAGTGAACTCGGATTGTCGGGTGTGTTTAAAAAGAGACTGAATTGGTACATGAACTATAGCTTTGTAGAAGCCACTTATGAAGATGCGTTTATCGGTGTTAGTGCAAATCATCCAGGTAAAGACGATCTAGATGGTGATGGAACAGCAAGTGAAATTCAGGTTGAATCAGGTGATCGGATTCCTGGTATTCCGGAACATTCATTTAAAATTGGTGGTAATTATGCTGTTAATGACCGTTTTTCGATTGGTATTAGTGGAATTTATAATTCAGATCAAATTATTCGTGGTGACGAAGCCAACCTGTTAAAACCAGTCAATGGATACTTTGTTACCAATGTTAATGCGACATACACGTTCCATAAAAATTTCACTCTCTTTGCGAAGGTTAATAATTTATTCGACAATGATTACGAATCATTTGGTCTTCTCGGAGAGGCTGATGAAATCTTTGATGATTTTGAAGATTCAAGATTTTTTGGAGCTGGCGCACCAATTAGTGGATTTGTTGGCCTCAACATATCCTTCTAATTCTTAACGTCCTTTCTAAATTAAAGTTGTATTAGATTACGATTTTGATCTCTAGTTTCGAGTTTATTGCATCTTGCGAAATCAACTAAAAAATCAAAAATTTTAGGATTTTTATTCTTCAGTGTTGCGTTAATAACAAAACATTTTGAACTATCTTCCTGGTTTATATTAACAAGAGGGTTAAAAGTGATTCGACCATTTGTTCCGTAATCAGCAACCATATAATAAAGTCTCTCTGCCCAATCACTTGGACGAAATTTTTCTCCTTCATGCGTAGTACCCATAATTAAAATTTTCTCATGTAACATTTTTATATATTCCTTTTTTTATCCCAAAAAAAAATCCGCATGATTTCTCATGCGGATAAAGCTTTACAGGGGGAGGTTAGACAATCATTAATTTATATACTCGACTTCTCTACACATAGGTTATTTACATTCTCATCAAGCATTGGCTGATTACCTGGTAACTCATAATGGCAACCAGTCTCTGTATCTACCCAATATGAAACAGACCCATTCATATAAACAACTACATCTATATCGGGCATCAAACTTACTATTTTGTTATCCACACAACTCACATTGCATGGATATAAGTAAGCCATCGTTCCGGATTGTGTGTTTGGAATAAACCACAATGTTCTTACTTTGCTTATCGGCAGCGATGAGTGACTCTTGTGCGCATCGCCTAACTCATTCGCTGACAAACTTGGGTAATGCCACGAAAGCGATAATATAAGAACAACCGACAACATTTTTTTCATTCATTTTCTCCTAACAATAAATCAGATATCTTTTAATGAGGCGCATCATATAGTTAGATAATATGGTTGACAATACCTCTTTTATTGAAATATTATTTCCTATTATGAAACAATAAAAGGGGTGATATTTTAGTGGATAAAGTAGTTGGAATGCGGGTTTTCACGGCAGTCGCTAAAAACAGAAGTTTTTCGGTAGCAGCCAAAAAGTTATCTCTATCAAAAGCCATGGTCAGCAAGCATGTCCAAAGCCTAGAAGATTCTCTTGGTGTGAGACTTTTTAATCGAACAACAAGAAGATTAAATCTGACTGATGCAGGCGCGCTCTATTACGACAAAGTAAATATCATTTTAGGCGAGATTGATGAGGCCGATTCGTCCATATCACAACTTAATTCAGAACC
>CERS01051760.1_pt1 | contig 10501 bp, 11 predicted proteins | sample 356251 | NCBI WGS metagenome assembly CERS01 (sample SAMEA2621020, study PRJEB7988) | marine metagenome | isolation source: saline water (ENVO:00002010), including
CCTGTGTTATAATTTTGTAAATTAGGGTTATAAAAAATTGAATTATGAAACATATTAATTCTGAAAATTTAAAGAATGATGGATATAATGGACTTGAGTTTAAAGAAAATCTAGAATCAAATTGGTTTATTTCTTATTCTAGATTAGATAATAAGGTTTATGAGGGACAATCACCCTTTAATTATGATCTGTCTATTTTTGAAGGTAATCTTATAATATTAACACATGATGATTATGTAGACCAAATGGATTTAATATTAATTGAAAATCCGAAAACATTTAATGTTACTGTCTTTTGGAAACTAACTAATAATTATGAAAAAGACTGGTTAAATAACCTCATTTGTGAATTGAATTCTGATTTAGAAATTACTAAATCTGGAAAAGATCCAGAAGGAGAATTACTTAGTTTCAAAAACAATAAATTTGATAACCTACAATCCTTAATCATCTATATTGATCAAGAGTTTTTCTACAGGAACTTTGAAACTTACTAGATTGATGAATAACTATACACTTTACACAAATAGATTATAATTAAGGTTTTGAAGACTAAAATTTAAAGTGTGTTATAAATTAACCAGATAGAGGATGATTCATAAAAAACTCAGAATTGTCAATCCATGATAAGTTTTAAATCTTTTAGTCTATTTCAAAGTTAAAAACATATATTTCTAATCTCATTAATTTTATCCTGAATATCCATAGGTATTTCAACATCATCTGGGTAAATATCACTTCCTGAATCAGGAAATAATAAAACTTCAAATTGGTCATCTGACATCAAATCTTCAGATTCTTGATAAAATGTAATTGTAACTCCATCAAATCTCACAATTATTAATTTTTGGTTAATATAGTTTTAATTATTTAAAACCCTAATTTACAAAATTATAACACAGGTAAAATCGTATAACACAGATTAACATTACATAAACTTAAATTCATTTAAACCTCTACATATTGATCTTTTGAACTATTCCACTTCATTGTTATTTCTTTATCTGTAATCCAGTTCATCCTTTGAATCCTTTGAATAACTCTTCCATACTTCCGTAATCTTTTGGTTCATTTCTTCCTTGAAAAGCAAATTCAATTAACTTCTCAAAATTATCTTTAAACAATTCATATTCTTCTTTCTCAACTAAAGCTTCATCTGTTTTTACCGGATTAAAACATTCTTCCTTAACTAAATACTTGTTTATGTAAAGGGCTATCTCATCAACTAAATAGTCAAAATGTTTGTATTGCTCCTTCTCCAATTTTGTTGCCTTTTTATGATTTTTACCCCTCGGAAACTTTTTTATTTCCGATTTAGAGGAGCCACTAATAACTTTCTCTAATACTTTAGTAGTTGTCTTATGATTTTCTGATCGGATTATGAAGTAATTAAATAATATTCTTTCAAGTCTTTCTAAAGTTATTTTTTCTTTCTCTGATTTTTCAATCATCTGTTTCCAATATCTTGTCAGATCTATCTCTTTATCTTTTAAAGGATCTTCCGGATTATACTTGTTTAATCCAGAAATCCACCTTTTATTGTAATTATCTTTTTTTCCCCGAATAACTTGATCATAAATAGGAAGAGAATTTTCCTTCAATTTTTTAAATAACCAAAATCTGACATGTTTTGTGGAAAATGATATATTAAAACCAAACATATGAGATTCAAATGTCCATTTTGAAACTGTTTGAACCCAATCACCATCTTTTTCAAAATTAAGACACCTTTCAACGAATTTCCTATAGATTTCAATATCAAAGTTTTCATCAAATCCCCCTCTTTTTACGTAAATCCTCATTCCCTGATTTCCTCCCCAAACTTGTATTGTATGAAAAATATTCTCAAGTTTTTCATCTGATATGTCTTCAATTTTAGAGAAAGAACTTATTTTCTTTTGCAAATAACTCTCTACCTTATCGAGTGTAGTAAATTCTTCAACTGGATTTTTAAAACCCAAATTATCCAGAAGAGTTATCATAGCATTTACCGACTTATTCACTTTCTCTATCTCTTCAGCAACTTCTCTTCCCATTTCTTCACTATCTTCTGGTAATTTAATTATATTCTTATGTAAAGGAATATCTCCAGATTTTTGATAATCTATATTATCAGGGAAATTTAAAGTTTGATTCATTTCACTTTGTTTTTCTCTTATTTTGGAGTTTGTATTTTTTTTACGTTTAACTTCCTTACCTGAATCATCAATTTTATCGATAGTCATATACATTGTCTTACCACCAATTACAACCTTCTCACTCTTTACTACTTTAGTATTAAAGAATTTTCTTATTTCACTCTTAGACTTTACCTCCTTTACAGGTTTGTCCATAATTCAATTTTTTATAAACCCAATTATCGAATCATTGTCATTGTCCTATCTAATAATTCAATTTTGTAATCGGATTGATTAGTTGTTTTATGGTAATCAATAATTTTAAACTCGTATCTAATAGTTTGCCCCATTCTTCCTTCTTTACTATCTTTCATAACATAAAAAACACCATCTTCTTCGATATTACTAATAATTAGATGGTGGTGAGAAAGAACATACGAGTACCCTTCAGGGCTCTTATTTCTTTCTTTTTCCCAGTAAATATCCTTTATTCTATACGTCCTTCTATTAGCTTTTAATTCTTTACCAAACTTCTTAAAGTGTCTTTCTTTTTGTTTTTGGGTATTAGGAATCCACTCTAAACTACCTTTGAGACTAAACTTATGCTTTTCAAAGTGTAGTCCAATGATTTTATCTAATAATTCCTTTAAATTAACTTGGGAAATCAATTCTTTGTGTCTTGTAGTTTATAATGATTTTGAGAAAGATAAGAAATTAAAGTGTGTTATAAATTTATTTCACAACTAACAATAAACACATCCCATTCACCTTCTGAATTTTTATCTCCGTAATAAATTTTAATTTTATCACAACGTTCTGGAATTGGGTTGTTTGATATCTTATCCCCTAATTCATTAATTAAGTTTTTTATTGAAGCATCATCACAATAACCTTCGTCATTGTATTCAAAATTATCAATGCAATTAAGTGAGTAAATAGGTATAATAAGATTAGACCAAGTTCCATCTTCATTTTTTAATTGATGAGAATTTCTTAGTCCATCAACTTTACCGTGATAATATATTTCACAAGAATAAGAGTTTAAATAATCATAAAAAACTTTAAGTTTCATTTCAGTTAGATGATTTGTAATTATATCTTTCATAATTAGTCAGTTTTTTCTTTCTTGATCAATACCTGCCTCAATCATTTCTTTAATTTCTTCTCTAGTAAAATTAATTTCATCTTCCAAGAAATCTAGTGTTTCCTCCATATCACCAATTAAATTGTATTGTTCAAGTACATAGTTTATCATTGTCTCCGTATAACTCATATGTTAAGTATTTAATTTAGAAGGAATGGTTACAACTGATTCAATATCATTTATTAGCTCCTTATCCTCAACTAATGATATTACATCAATAATTGCATCTTCTCTTTTTTTCTTAGAAGAATAAAAAGTCAAATGATTCCCGTAAATGTTTTTGATTGTTACAATCCAATTATTCATGATCATTTCCCATCAGGTTTTATAAAATCATAATTAATTTGCACACTTGGAATTAAATCAGTGCCCTCAATTGGGTTTAAGTTATCCCAAAGAGAGGTTCCAGCAATTCCATTTGAGGAGGAGTATGCAGAACCAACAGAATACATTATGGTTCCTTTTGGAAAAGTTTTTGGAGTAAAGTAATGATTTGTTTTGTTCACTTCTTTTGTTAGGATAAATCTCTTAGGAAATTTACTATGGATAGTAATAGATAGTTCATTTACTTCTATCCATAAACCATAATAAACTCTTAAAATAAACAGGATGTTATCCTTGTCTTTTGGATCAACTTTAAACTGAAATTTCTCAGCGCCTTTTTTTAATTCAAGAAAATATTTTTTTGAAAGCAAGTGAAACTCTTCAACAGTGACTTGTATTTTTAATCTACGCGAAGAGATTTTTCTTTTTATCCCATTTTTTAGATCAAAAATCAATTTTTCGAATTTTCTCACCCTAATATTTAATTATTTTTTACAGATAAAAAAGGTTTATTTCTTTTTAGCGATAATTCATGAATTTGCTTCAAAATTGACCTCTAACTTTTATTAATTTCTTCCAAAACTACTCTTTGGCTATCATCAATTTCCTTTTCCTACAGGAATGATAATACTTATAATTAATTTAAATAAAGATATAAATTATTATTTTTCTTAGTATTTTTAATCATGGGGAGGCCAATAAAATTTAATCTTTCAGGAGTTTCATTGGAGGCTGAAATTACTAAAGTTGATAGATCTAAGCTCTATGGAACTTCAACTCGTGTTGTTTATGATGAAAATGGTGAAGAATGTTCTTTGTCAGATCTATATCAAGGATCAGCTATCTTGCCAAAGGGCTCTATAAGCCAGAATTTGCTTGATAGTAAAGGAAATTATGTTTCACGTTCTGATTTAATTGGATTTAACAACTTGAATCAAAAAGTTGAAAAAGTTTCTTCAATATATTCAGGTGAGAATAATTGTAAAAAGGTAACTATAGACGAATTTATTTCTGCAAATGTTAAATCAATCTATCAGTTAAATATTGAAAACGGTAATTTAGAAAATTGGAAGAAATGTTTTTTAAATGATGAGATATACTGTTTTATTTTTAATTATCGAGAGGATTATGAAGGTGATGACGCATATATATTGTACAATGGGAGTAATTTTTTTATAATTGTTGGCAAACAAAATAGCTATGAATACCTTAAGTTAAATACAATATCAATTGATGTTGAAGATGAGGATTCAACCCAAGATGATGATTTAGATTTTTCAATGTTTTAATCATGATACGTTACATTAAAATAGAAGATTCTAAAAAAAGAGATGCTGAAATCACTTTTAGGTCCATAAATTCTGGGAGTTCTATTAGTCTAGCACTAGAAACAGGTGAGAAACCTATAACAAAGAAAGTGCTTAAATCATCAAAAGATCACAGCTTAGAAAGTTTGATAGGGAAGGAATCCCCTTCTCAAGAAGAATACAACAAATTTTCAGAAAGACTTTTAGAAAAAGACACAGAAATAGATTTTGAACTTTTTGGAATGTTCGTTAATAAGACAGACAGAATATATACAAATAAAAACAATGAACCTGTCTTTAATATTAAAGTAGTACAGAAAATAAATGACCCTAACGGTAATTTAATTAAAGAGCAAAAACCCATTTATTTACAGTCTAATATCAATGAGGAAAATATTGTAAAATGGACAGGAAAATTTATTCCCAAAGTCAAGCTATACAATAAAGTTATTTTGAGTTCAAAATATCAAATAAAACACGTTAATGGACTCACCTTTGATTTTTTATTCAATATGGCAAAGTTACTTCATGAAAAGGAATCCTTTATGATTATGGGAGGAGGGAAAGGTGATGAGCCATTAGTTTTTAATGATGGAGGTAAACCTTATCGTTCGTTTTTAGAAGGTAGAATAAAAGATAATTCCTACTGTTTGATTCTTCATTTATCTAATCAAGAGCTTAAAGGGATATAGCATGGATGATGTTTTCTTGAATCAAATCAAAGCATATAAAAATACTCAATCGAGCAAGTATATTCCTGTCAGGGGAGATGAAATACTTACAAGAGTTTTTGAATTTGAAAAGTATTTTGTCTCTACCAAGATTGATGGTCATTTGTGTTTTATTTTAAAAAAGGGGAAAGAAATAGTAATAACAAATTTTAATGGAAAGCTTTTTGATAGAAGTGAATTAATTGATGAGTTAAATAAAAATATTGGGGAAAATGATGGTCTGTTTGTTGGAGAAATATATGCCTATAAAAATGGTGAAAGAACTAGGTCGTTTGATCTAACTAAGGGCCTTTCTGAAACAAATACTATAATTAAAATTGGAGTTTTTGATTTGTTACAATATAATGGGAAAACCTTTGAAGAGTCTGAATGGGGGGAAAAGAAAAAAATTATTGAAGATCTTTTTTCAAAAGGGGAAATTATTCATGCTGTTAAAGAAATTGAACTTACCTCTCGAAAAGAGATTGTAAATGAATTTAATCAAAGGGTAAACGATAATAATCAAGAAGGAATAATTGTTCGCGGTTTAAATGGGCCTACATTTAAAATTAAACCTACTCTAACATTTGACTTTGTTGTATTGGGATTTGCTTTGGGATATTCTGATGATTTTACACTTTTAAAAGAATTGCTTTTTGGGGTTTTAATAAAAGAAAATACTTTTCTAATTACCGGGAAGGTTAGCACAGGTTTCTCCATGGAACAGAGAAAGTTACTTGTCAAAGATTTAGAAAAAATTAAAGTTTCCTCAAAAGTAATTGAAACATCAGGATCAAATATTCCTTTTACAATGATTAAACCTTCTTTAGTTATAGAAATTGAATCTTTGGATATAATCAATTCCAATACTGATGGTGTGATTTCAAAATCTGTTTTATCATTTGACACTGAATTTTCAAAAATAAATAATTCTCCATCGGTAAGTTTAATTTCGCCTATTTTTAAAGGGATCAGAGAAGATAAGGAAGTAACGGAAAATCAGACAGGCTTATCACAAATCACAAGGATTATTGAATTAGTTGATGAAAAAAACAAAAAACAAAGTAAAAAACCATCATTGATAATAAAAAAGGAGATTTATCTAAAAGAAACAAAAGGAGTTAAGATGATAAAAAAATATTTTTTATGGGAAACAAATTCTGAGTCATCAACATATCCAAGATATGTTTTCTATAAAATAGATTATTCTCCTACTCGATCAGATAAACTTCAAAGAGATGTAAAAATTTCAAATAACTTAGATCAAATGAACAAAATTTACCAAAAGCAAATAGATTCAGATATTAAAAAAGGCTGGAAGATTTTTTAAATTTTCTCATTTTACCAACTGTGTTATCGCAGTTTTTCATTTTAATTATTAATTCATTCATTACTCTTTTTCCCCATCCATTTTTTAATTAAAAAAAATTAATTCTATTCTTGAATTAATTTTAAAGCTAAGTTAATGTCACTATCAATACCCTGCTTAAATCTATTATACAAGTCGATCTCATTTTCTGGTATGTTAGTATTTTTAAGTTTTTTTATAGCATTTTTCAAAACTTTTTTAGATTCTTTTTTATCAACATAGTAAAGGTTAATTCCTTTTTCTAATATTGTATAATTATATTGAACATACATATACTCCTCATACATATATCTTATGGCATTTTCAAAACTAGAATCAGATTTAACATAATCTTTCTTAAGATTTAAAATTCTAGCATATTCTCTATGAACAAAACCAAAATTTCTAATTTGCGCTTTAACTCTCCTTCTTTCTCCTTTTCCAAATAAGAAAAGAATATCTTTGTCTTTTTCAAGTGGAATTAATTCATTATCGATTAATTGCCAACCTTTTGGCTCCCCAAGCTTAAACCATTTTTTTGCACATTCAAGAGCCTTTAATATATTTTTTTCTGCAAAACTAATATTGTTTTCAATTCTATAATTTCTAGCAACAGCCAAATACCTTTGACTTTTTCTAAAATCATCATTTATTCGATTTAAAGATTCTTTTATATAAACTATTGCTTTCTTATTTCTGTTTATTTTTTCTAGTTCAATTGAACTGTTTACTAGAAACTTTTCATATTCATGATGATCTTTTGAATAAGTTTTAATAATTTTTTCTTTGTGAACATCATAAATGGACTCTAATTCTTTGAAATTTTTTGTAAGTTTTAAATACAATTTATTTACATCAAATAATAAATTAGAAATTGTGCTTAAGGTAGAGTATTCGATTATTTTTGACAAGTAATCCTTTGAAAGTATTAGGCTATTCTTTACCTCTTCACCTTCATCAATAATATATTTTTCCCCTGTTTTTATACAGTTACATTCTGGCTCAGACTCTTTATATAGTCTTGTTTTTTTACAGTCACAACATGAGCTAAGTAAAAACTTTAAAAAACTAGTTACCCATAATTCATTAACATTCCCATCCTTAATTAAATATGGATTAAATTTTCTAAAATATTTAATAGCTAGATTAGCATCTTTTAACTTTTGATTAGAAAACATTATAAAACTATTTAAGCACTGTGCTAAAAGTTGATTGTTGTTTTCTTGAATGATTTTATTAAATAATTTGTCATAGTTATCTATTTTATTTTCAATATAATTTTTATCATTCTTGATCTTTTCTTTTTCTTCTAAACCTAAATCTTGAAGCATACCTTCAATTTCATCTAACTCTTCATCCTCCATTCCAGCAAGATTTGAGTCATCAACTGGATCAATATTTAAACCATATAATTCAAATTCAGTTTCACCGATTATTTCAAAATCTGATTTTTTTATATCTAATATTACTTGTTTGTAGAGTGACTTTAACTTGGCATCTATTTCAGGTGAACTAATATCTTTTTCAAAGTCTGTAATTATCAAAGAATAACCTAACAACTCTTCATAGAACTCTTTTACATAGTGTAATAAAGCTAATCCCTTTATTTTATTGGGAAAGATTTCAATTAAATATTGATAATCATTTTTATCAAAATCAAAATATGAAAATCCCAAAGATTTAGTTTGCAAAAAATTCTTTCTATTACCATCTGCATTAAGAAGTATTAATAACCTAATGCTATTTAGAATAGTGCTTTTATTTATATAATCAATTGGTATTTTATTAAAATTTTCTTGTTCTTTAATAATTGCATCAACTATTTTTCTTTTTTTATCATCAGTAGACTCAAATTGATCAACAATTACAGAAAGTTTTATAATTAATTGACCCACGTCTTCCAGTCCTGAAGTAGTTAAATATTTACCAAAAACAGAAAGTTTTTCAATTTGCTGATAATACAAAGATCTCAGAACGACATCTAAAATCAACTTATCCAGTTTAAGTGAATATTTTTCAAGAAATCTTAAGGATATAATTCTTTTTGTTACTTTAATTACATCTTCAACATCATGTTTTTCAGGTTGGTCAATGATATCTTTAACTAAATCAAGATACCTCTTATTATATTCTATAATTATCTGTTTTTCTCCCCTAAATTGTATCAAATCATTTTTAAAGTAGGATTTTATAGAACTAATAATTCTTTGATCTTTAAACTCATAAAAATTATCTTGATCTGACAAATCAATTACTAATTCTTTTTTAACTGCGTCTTCTAAAAATGCTAAAACTTCTAGGAGATTGTAATCCCAAACTTGAGATAAAATATCTGCATCAAATTTATTTCCAATAATTGTTGCACTTTCTAATAATCTAATCCATTTTTTATCAAATGAATCAAAAATATCATGGTAAAATGAATCAATTTCATCGAAATTCGGCATATGGTCTATTTGAATTGATTTTGAAAGAATATATCCATCTTGTGATAGTTTCAATGTTCCATTTTCAATCCATTTTTTTATATTATTTAAAATGTAGAGGGGAGTAACATTTAACTCTTTATCCTTATTTTCAATAATTAATTTGTTGAAAATTTTATTTAATTCATCTACAGAAGATTTAGCAATTCTAATTGAATCATCTTTCTCATTATTTTTTTTGTATAATTCAATTAAGAAATCCTCAATCATAAAATCTTTAGTGCTTACTAAGTCTTTATAACTCACTTGATTTTCAGTTTCCTCATTTAATTGATCAATATCAGTGATTAATTTTTCGTAATTGACACCTCTATCATTATTAAAATTACTGCGTACCGTTAGAATAAAACTTGTATTTTTTCTCAATGAATCGAATCTATTAATTGTTTTAATTAATTCTTTGAGAAACGCAAAAGATTCAGAATCAATCCAGTGTAAGTCTTCTATTGTAATAACAATTTTTTGATTCAGAGAATTTAATTTTTCGGTAATTTCTAGACATATATTTTTAATAGTTGATTCTGAATTCTTCTTAAATTCTGAAATTGGATTTATTCCAATTGTTGAATCTATAGCAGTATTTACAATTTTTGAAGTAATGGAATCAATTTCTTCAGATCTATCACTTAATTTTTCTTTATTTAAAAGACTTCCAAAGGCTTGTAATATTGGTTCAAAAGTAACTGAACTGTCAGATTGAATTTCATCACAATCTCCATAAAACCAATACCAATTATTTTTTAAAAATTCTTTTTTTACCTGATTCAATGCTCTAGTCTTCCCAATACCTTGATTTGCATTTATTACATATATATTTAAGTCATTGTTTTCAGTAGTTAATATTGAGTTGAATATTTGATTTTTTACATCAATTACTTTTTCTACAAAATCCCAGTTATCTTTATTATTGTTCTCTAATCTTTTTAAATTTTCCTTTTCCTTATTTGTATAAGTCCTTTCTAAATAATTATTTATAATTAAACAAAGTATTAAAAATGATGTTCCAAAAATGAACATGGAATTTTTATCAACCCCTAATACTAATAATCCATTAACATATATAAT
>CERS01021720.1_pt1 | contig 10459 bp, 6 predicted proteins | sample 356251 | NCBI WGS metagenome assembly CERS01 (sample SAMEA2621020, study PRJEB7988) | marine metagenome | isolation source: saline water (ENVO:00002010), including
ATAATGAAGGAACAGCTGCAACGACTACAGTAATAATTGCTGTTACTAATGTTGATGAAAGTCCTACTTTTGGCCAAGCAACATATTACGGAAAAGCGGATGAAGACCTTTCGTCCTTGCTCGCGGTTCAAATATATAAAGATAGTGCACGATCACAGTTTGTTGGTAGTAATAAATTACAGAATGATGTAGAGGAAAATGGACTAACAGTAACTTATAGTATAACAGCTGGTGATACCGACGGTGTTTTTGCTATAAGTAATGAAGGTAGAATTACACCGGCAAGTAACGGAGTTTTAAATCATGAAACTACACCTACCTATACTCTTACAGTTAGGGCAACTAATTCTGATGGTCATGCTGAAGCTACAGTAGAAATTAATATTAATGACGTTACTGAAAGTCCTACTTTTAATCAAGAAACATATTACGGTTCAATTGATGAAAACTCAGCTAATAGTACTGTTGTTGCCTTATATAAAAATAGTACCAAAACGACTGGTGTTACTAGTAATCAATTAAGTACTGATGTAACTAATACTGGACCAGATGAAACTTATAGTATAACAACTGGTCACGCGCATGTTTTTGGTATAGATAGTGGTACTGGTGAAATTAGTAAGATTAGCGGAACTTTTAATCATGAAGGTGGTACAAATAGCTATACTCTTACAGTTACGGTAAGTAATAGTGAAGGAACTGATGATTCGGCTACAGTAATAATTGATATTACTGATGTTGATGAAAGTCCTAGTTTTGCTCTACCTACATATTACGGAACAATTTCTGAAAACGCAGCTATTAATACAGTTGTTCTCTTATATACAGATAGTGGTAAAACAACTGCTGTTGCTAGCAATCAATTACAGAACGAGGTAACTAATACTGGACCAGACGAAAGTTTTAGTATAACAGCTGGTAATACCGATAGTGTTTTTAGTATAAATATTTATGGGCAAATCCTGGCAACAGCCGTAAATTTAGATTATGAAACTACAAATAGCTATACTCTTACGGTTGAGGCAGATAATACTGAAGGAACTGCTGCAACGACTACAGTAATAATCGATATTACTGACGTTGATGAGTTTGCTTATACAGTAGGAAGCGGGGTTGTATTGTCAGTTAACTCGAGCGCTAAACTTTTAAATAGTGGATTGATAGTTGAAAGTGGTGGCTCAACGGTTGGACTTAGCGTTGGTACAAATAATGCTGGTGATAAGATTATATTTAAATATGGCCACAGAGACTCCGGTAAGCATGTAACCGGGGAAATTCCTTATGATAGATTACCTGATCTAAATAATGATGTAAGTAACTCTATGGTAATGCAAATTGGGCGATATAATAATTATGGATATACAAAGATATGGATAGACGAACAAGAAATATATAATAAGAAGGATTCAATGACCGGTTCCACCCAGTTAGCAGGGTCGAACGGGGCTGGGTTTGGGAAGAAGCATAGCACGATTATCGCCCATGCAGACATAAATGACAGTGATTGGCCAATCGATAAGCTATCAACAGAGTTAAATGTGTATAGAGGCACCACCTCGGCAGGTGTTAACTCGACCTCCTCGCCGACTAGTTATGATCATTTTATAATAAGCGATACATATTCTGTAACAGATTTTATTAATGATGCAAGTGGAGGAGCAACTGGCGGCGGCTCGTCAAAATGGATACTTGATACAGGGCCATGGTACTTAGGAGACGTGGGTAATAACTTTGGTAATTATTACCCTTTCGAGGGCGGCGCGGGCAGCGACAGAATGGGTTCAGATTTGTGTTGGATAATATATATAAAAAATTTTAGTTATGTAGTGCAGTTTGACGCATACACAGTGGGTGATGGACTTGTATCAACCGCGTATAATCATGCAGCAGATTTAAATAGTGTAGTATTGCTTGACATCGGCAACGAGCAGGTTGGGCTTAGTGTGGCAATACATAATGATAACGATTCTTCTAATGAGCGCAAAATTCATTTCAAGTATGGCCAGTACACCTCGGCGTCAGACCCCAAGTTCAGTACCTTCTCTATACCTAAGTCGGCTATTCCACAGATTGATGGGCCAAATAAAGACGGAAGAACATTAACATTTCAAGTAGGGAAATGGTTCGGCAAAACATATCCAAGGGTATGGATAGATGAAACAGAAGTATATAATAATGAAATAGCGAACGCGCGCGAGTCGCGGATGGCCAGCACTGAGATCTTGCCGCCAGATCCACACATATCATTTGGCGAGTTGTCTCACGCCGACGCCGCGCTCGGACGCCACTTTGATCCGAGTATTCTAGCCGGAAGTGGTGGTGCGAAGTACTCAGCGGAGGGTTTGGTAGATTTACATGAGGATACTTACACATCGACTACAAATAAGGTTGCTTATCCATCGTGTGGTATATATTATAGCGCGTTAGTCATCCCACTGCTCGGCGGCGACAATCCAATTACAACTGATCATTTTATAATAAGTGATACATATAGTATCACCGATTTTTTGAGAGATACAAGTAACAGTAAGGTGTCGACACCAACCCACCCTACGTCTCTATGGACAGAACAGCATTTTTTCTATAAAGCCGGAGCGGCCGACCGCCAAGCGGATCATGATGATGATTTAGACCATTTTTTCCAGAGGAGGTCTTATATTTTTTGTTTCAGAGATCTTACATTATTTGAGGATATGGTAGTAGATATTTCTGATCATGAGTATCCTTACGAGTCATTTGACTTCCCAAGTGCATATGTTTTTAGTAACATACCTTCAAGTGTTACGAGTTCTGATATACATATATGTAGGAGGGAAATCACTAGCCAGTTTGGTATCGCACCTTCAATCAACAACACATTGTGTGATAGTGAATTATTTTATATAGATGATGATTGTTGGTCACATAATAGTGGTACAAATGAATTAACTGTTAGTAAAATAAAAAACAAGTATCAATTTGTATATGATATTGATTTCACATTATGGAATACTTCTGCAAGAAGTGTAGTATATGATTTTATAAATTTGGATGGTTTTGATATAAATCATGATGATACAATCGATAGTGTGTCTAATATATCGACAATAAATATAACAGCTGAAACATGGGGTAGACTTGCGGGTATTTGCGGGTGGTCATCTTCTTGGAATGAAAGGTCGGATAAAGTATATTTGAGTATTAGTTATTGGACTTTGGATGGCGGCGATACCGGCAACCTGGTTAGGCTCCCAATGATTATTACTAAAGAAGGAACTTATACCGAAGGAGGTAAAATATACGCAGTCAATGAGGATGACAAGACACCGTTCGCGAGTAACGCAACGGCAAACCAGAAGTACAGATGGCATGGTGGCAGTATAATAACTGCATATGACGTATCTGGCTTGGAGTTCGCCGACGGTGACGCGGCAGGCACGTACGTAACACAAAATAACAGATATTTTAAAAGAAGTGGAAGATTAGAAATAGTGGTTTACGATGGAACAGATTATATAGAGTCGGACCCTTTTAAATTTAATATTCAGCCTACCAGCGGCGGCCCCCCAGCCGAGTTAGAGTGCTACGGTCTTTTATCAGAACAAGGAGGTACTGGTTACGGCTCGTGCAGCCAGGTTATATGGGATGATAATGATTTTAAATGGCTTAGGATAAGGGTCGGTAAAGGGGGGGTAAATTCCGGCACCCACGACTACCGCAACCAACTAAATTCGTTAGTCTATCCAGGTTCAAGAAATAATAGTTTATTCGATATAGGGTCGGGCAACACCAACACACAAGGCAACGCAATAGACGCACGTGGTAAAAAATGGGATGGACTAAGTGAAAGGTATTATGCGTGCTGCTGGATAGATATTAAATCAACATGGTTTCCTAAAATTAAAAATTATACTGCTAGTACAGCGTTTAGTAACGCACCAGATATATTAATACAAGTATATCAAGATAGAATAATTAATATGAACGACCTCGGGTACGGCAATAATATGGGTACGCGTGGTAAGACACTAGTATTTAATGTGTGGGTAGGTGGAATTAAAATAATGGAACATTCATGCTGGGCAAACTATAACTTATGGAATGGACATGTAGGCTGGAACGACGGCACCCACGCTGGCAACTTTAGGATGGAGTTCTTTTCTGGTACTAATCAAACAAATTATTTATATCATCGGAGAGAAGCAGCAGGGAACGCCCCGGAAAATGGTCAAATTGCGGGTACCAGAGTAGCTAATAATAACAGTGTCGACAATTTCCAGTATGGTGGGACAGCATGGATATCGCCCTCACGCGGAATCAGTAGTATAGCCAACAGATACTATATGACTGAGGGGGCGTACGACGCGGGCGCCCGTGCACATAGGTTTGGTGACGATCGGAAAGAAACTCCGACTAGTAATGGCATTGTCGACAGTGAGTTCGCTCAAGTAGCGACCCGTGCCATCACTCGTACTAATTGGGAATACAGTACGGCACAAGAATCACTTGGGAATAGTGTTGAAGATGGATATGGAATGAAGCCATGGAATGACGCAAAAAATGATAATGGTACTTCTATTACAGATGGTTCAGTAGATGAACTATTAAAGTATCTTACCCCGTTAAACTTAAACACTCCTAGTGACGATAATGGTAGGATAGAGTTATGGTTGAAAAGTATTTCGGATGATGGTATGGGTGCTGACCCGGATAACGCCAATGGAACGACCACTTGGAATGCACAAGATAACATCAATGGTTATGCCGATTGGAATGCAGTGTCGAATGTTTTCACCCGTGTGTGGATGTATCCATCACAGAAAAGCACGCACAACACCCAGCCGAAGAACGACCTAGGTATTCCGAACCACAGGAATGGTTATGCAAGTGGTAATGTCGACAACCGCGTGACAGCAACATGGTATCACGGCAGGGTTCCTATAAAAGATCACATAACATAATTTAATATATAATTTAAAATAAATATGTAAATATAAAGATATATAAATGATAGATATATGTAAAAGAAGTGAAAATTACGATATTTCTAATAATTGTGTAATAGATATAATGACAAGGGAACCGTTTAGTTACATAAAATGGTATAAAACAATATATATAAATAATATTGATATATTAGAAGAATTGGATAAGGGTATTAATGGAACAATAAGCGAAGATTTGTTTTCAATAAAAAGAATAGAAATGGTTAAATTGTTTACTATAGGAAGCAATGGTTTTAGCGGTGGAATTCCAGAGGTGTATGCACCGTTTATTAAAGATTTTTTTGGACTAACGAATGATGATATTAGTGGACAATATGATATTAGTGGACAATATGATATTAGTGGAAATTAAAACAGAAGAGCCTTTAGGGTATTACTTTTTAGTATTTTTACAACAAGGTGTAGTTTCACTGGATAAATTCTATGTATATTAACAGGAGTGTGAACACGTGAATAGGTATTAAATTTAAACTGTTCAATTTCATTATGCCATTGATGTATTGTAGGGCCAATGATAGTACGTATTCTTGTAATATTTTTCATAGTGCGTCGTGGTTTGTGGTGATAAAAATCATAAAACAGGTTAGTATATTGCGGAAATTTGTAGATTAACATTCCTAGGATTTCTCTAATATATTCATGAAAAGTGTCACTGGAGTCGATAATTTCTAGGAAGGTATGTGAATCGTGTATTAATAAGTTGGCGAGTTTAATATTGTATAATTTTGTGTTGTATATCCGGTAAACTTTTTTCATAAATTTTATAATGGTATTGACTTTTGATTTAAGAAAAGTAATGTAAATACGCTGATGTTTGTTTACGATAAAAGGTAAAATAGCAAAGGAGTCGAGAATATTGAAATATGATAACATAAATGAAGCGAGTAATTCTATAGGAATGTTCATAATTGTAATAAATAATGAAAGTTAATAATAATATTAACATAATAATAATGTTAATATTATTCAATTTTATAGGGTTAAAAATGGGGGTATAGGTTGCACTTATTCAATATATTTACAAATGGTGGAGTAAATTTCATTTTTTTTCATAGAATCGTAAGAAATATCTAATTTGTCGCAAATATCTTTTAGGTCTTGAAGTTTGTAATGAGATATAGTACGTATGGGTTTTAATGGATTTTTGATAATAAAAAAGTCATTTAAGATAATGTTCAAATTGGTTTGAAAATAGGTAGAGTGTTCATTAAGAGTGATATAGCCTTTGATGTTGTGTACGTCAATATCGCCGTAAATGTATGCTATTTTATTTTTGAGAACAACAATGACCATATCATTATAGATACACATACCATAAAAAAATTCCCATTCGAGTTTATTCGAGGAGAAGATAGTATTAATGAAGTTAGTTTTAGATTGTTTGATATTTTTCAACAGGGAACCGTTATCTAATTTACATTTAGTGATAGTGTTATCTTTTATTGAAGGAGAAATGTTATGAAAGTCGGTTTTGAAGTCGTCAATATCTAATGTATTTTTTATGACTAAGTAGATACAATACATTAGATTATCATTATTTTTTGAGAAAAAATATATATTTTTGTTATGAGTTTTATGAGAATCGGATGGTAGACGGTTTTCATAATTAGAAGTCATAAATGGATATAGTTGACAAATGATTTCTTCGTGAATACCGGAGTGAATCATAATATAAGTAATAGATTGTATTGTGTTTAAGTGTTTAAGTGTAGATAATTTTTATGATTCCTCTAAAGGACATGGTGTATCATTAGCGAGTTGTTTTTTAAATTCTTGTTTAATTAATTCTGCTTTATTGAATTCGTGTGTTTCATCATTAATTCTATTGATAAAATTTTGGACAATAGTAATTTCACAGTCGTTTAATATGGATATATTAAGAAAGATACCATTTTTGTTTTCAGTGTAGTGAATATTATTTGTAATGAGATGTTCAACAAGTGCAACTTGTTGAAAATGTGGTAGTGATTCAATATTGTTTTTAATATCTAAAAGATTTAACATAATGAATAATATGATTTTTGTCTTTAGTTTGTTTTTTCAATAAACTGAGAAATAACAGAAACGAAATGGTCGTTAATTTCAAATCTAACACCGATAATTTTAACATGAATTTTATCATCGATATTGAGAAGGGAGAATTCATCATTATCGAGATGTAAGTCTCTAGATACGAAGATAACAAGAGGGTTGTCATTGTGATCAATGTGTGCTTTAACGCCAGCTTTGGTAATATTTTTTACAGTACAATCGATAATCATACCTTCTACGGGATAACATGAGTTACATTCGAATACAACAGTGTATTCAATAATGTTTTCTTTTAAGATGCCAGTAGAAATTTCTAAAATTATGATAGAGTCTTTTTCTATAAATCCTTCATTAATACATTTACCTTCAATATTATTTTTAAGATAGTTAGTTAAAGTTTCGTGGATGTTATTACCTAAATAGTGTATAGGTAATTGACATATTTTTGTAATAGAGATTCTATTAAAGTACGACATCTAATATAAGACAATAACTTATTTTAAATATATTTTTTGATAATGAAATGAATTCAATTTTTAATAGTAGGATATGAATTGATGTTTTTATTGGAGTATTTTGTGCGTTAAAATGGTGAGTTTGTATTCATCGGGTAGGTAATGGTGAGTAGAAATATTTAAGGAATATTTATAAATACCTGCGCCTTCGGTAGGTAAGAAATTACATAAAATGTTATGTTGGTCTATGATATCGTTATACCATACATTGATGGGTGAGAATCCGGTAAGTAGATTAGAGGATTGTTGAATAGATTTTTGTTGTTCAATAGGTAAACAATTTATTTGTGAGTATGGCATACGTGTTTTAACAAAGGATTCTAGTGTTACAGATAAGAAGTCAGATACATTTAAAAAATCCGAATTAGAAAAATCTATTTTAATAGTATTTCCGGGGATTAATTTTATAGTTACAAATTCGGTAGAATTGTTGTGTTTAGTAAAGGTACATGAGAAAAGGGTGTATGGAGAGTTAGGTTTATTGTATAAAAAAATAGAGGATGAGTTATATTTAGAGGTAATTATAAATGTAGAGAAAAATTTATAAGGGTATTCTTTGTTAAATATATGTATGGATTTATCGATAAGTTCTTGAATAGTTATATTTTTTGGTTTAATTAAATCATTGTAATTAAAGAATTTAACGTTGCTTCTAACAGGAGGGGGGGTGAACATAATATTATCCTTAGTTAAATTTACTACACCTTTTGTGAGTGATTTATCACGTGAAAGTCTATGTTTACCTACTGATGGTACTAAACCAGCTTTAATGGAGCCACCAGTACTTTTATTAGCGACTTTATTTCTACTATGTAAAGTCATTAATATAGGTTATATATATATATATATAAAATTGATAGAAAAAAGTTTAGAGTATAAAAATATATTAAATATTGTAGAGTGTCTTTTTTATGTCAATGATATTTTTTGTTTAGAAAATTTCATAAAAGCGGAAATAGTTAATTGATTGAATGTGTCTAAGAACCATGATAATTGATTAAGATTTTGAAAATGTGAAAGACGTAATAAAAGTTCTAATAGAACACAAATTTCGAAATTTTTTGTTTCTTTTTTGCTTTTTTTGGCTGTATTTTCTAAAATATTTTTATTGAAAGTGATGGGGATATTTTGTTCGGTTTCATATTTAATTAATTGTTCTAATAGTTTAAAACAAATGTCTTCTATAATGGGTCGTTTTGATTGTGTGCATCTATACCCGGTACTTTTTTTATCAGTCATATTTTTTAATTTGTAAATATATGTTTCATTGTGTTTTTGAATAAAACCGATAGTGTTTTGTTGTATATTAAGATTGTTCATTTTTTCATAAACATCTTTTTTGAAAAGATTAGTATAAGTTTTTTTTTCTTCAAACGTGGAAGGTAACCATACATTATCGTGTAGAACAAATAATTCAGTTTCATCGTGTTGTATAATAATGGCTTTTGTATCCATAAAATCGAAAATTTTACTTTCGATGTAGTTTTTGATCATTTGGATGTGTTTAAGATTCAAAAACTGAGTATATTGCGTATGTATTTTATCGTTATAAACGAAGTTAATGACTTTAATTTTATCATCGATGTTTAATTCATCTAAAAGATGGCCGTATATTGCCAAAATAAGAAATGTATTTGAATTATTAATTTCATTTAAGAAATGATTAGCAATAGAGTACCAATTGTTTTGTTCAAGTGCTAATCGAAGCTCTTTATCATCAATTTTATCAGAAAAGGCTAGATTTAAAGATGTGTTGATATTTTGTAAAATGGTTTCAAAAAATTCATTAGATATGAAGTTTAGCTTGTATTGAAAAGGTACTTTACTATGTTTACCATGATAAGGGTGTAAACGGTCATAAACGGATGAATTAGAATATAGATTGAGAGGATTAAATAAAATATAGTCGCCGAAAACAGTTAATGTTCCTTCTCTATTTAATATGTCATAAATGATTTGTTCAGAATTGACAAGTTTATCCACAGCAAATTTGATAAGGGTATCTGGGTTTTTATGAAAAACTGAATTTAAATGATTGAATGTGGTAACGCCGTGGTGTGTTGAGAAGTAACGTATTATTTGTTGTGTAATATTGTCAATATTGCTTTCTAATAACGTGAAATTGTATGTAGAATTGTCAATAGGTAATGGTTTGGATGAAGGGAATATTTTCGAGTTGTTGATACAGTCATAAGAGCAAGTATTATCAAAGTCGCAGAACAGTGTATATGGTTTGTCGCCGACATTGAAATCGACATTTTTGTTGTTACTGAGGGTAATATTAACGATTTTATTAAAATTTTCTTTAGTGAAAGTGGTTTGATTAGTATTAAGCATACAATCTACTGCGTTACGTTTAAGCAGTCTTGAAATTTTAGAGATTTGTATAGCTTTTTTTTCACAAAGGCGATACATGAAAAGGTCGCTTGCTTCTTCATTGTCATCGATGTAAGTAGTATGGTAGAATATGGAAACGTTACGTTTAGCGAATGGTATATTTTTGTGACTACACATACGAACTGCTCTACCTACAATTTGTTCATTGCGATTTAAGTTATACCAAGGGTCTAAAATATGGACTTCTCTAATAAACTTAAAGTCAATGCCTTCGGAAGCTGCTTTGGATATTAAGATAACTTTAATTACTGAACCATTAATGTTGGTATTAGTGGAACAAGCAGCTACAGATTTTTCATTATTAGGACTGAATCTTTTATCACCGGAGATAATGACATATTTGTGCGAGAGTTTACTGGTTTTTTCGGATGATTTTAATAAATTTTCACCATCGTAACGATTAAAGCCGAGTTCTTCTAGCATCAATGCGGTGGGTATTAGGCCGCCTTCAATAAATTGGGAGTATATTAAAATGATACCATTGGAATTGGGTATAAGGTTTGAAATATTTTTAAGTTTGTGGCTATATTG
>CERS01069145.1_pt1 | contig 10449 bp, 14 predicted proteins | sample 356251 | NCBI WGS metagenome assembly CERS01 (sample SAMEA2621020, study PRJEB7988) | marine metagenome | isolation source: saline water (ENVO:00002010), including
CATACTTCTCTGGTTATATCCCATACTTTGACTCAACATACCAGGTATTTCTTTTTTAAACTCATCTACTTTATCATCTATTTTTTTGTTTACAGCGTTAATCCATTTTTCATGGTTTTTCTTAATAAAATTCACTAATGAAAGAACCCCTAAGAATAAAGATACATTTATAATTAATATAATAAAAGTCATTGTTGGGTGTATTGCGCTAAATATTGTTTTTAATACAAACATTATAACGTTACGTTATATTATTTTTTCAAATATTTCTTAAAAATATCATTATTTTCTTTATCTAATACAATCCCTATTAGGAATATAATAATTAAAACCTTCATTAAACACTTCATTACTAATGACCAAGATTTAAATAATTTCAAAAAATTTAATAAAACTTTTTTTTAACACTGGTGGGAGTCGAACCACACTACCCCCGGGTTATGAATCCGGTGCTCTACCGTTGAGCTACAGTGTTAAGAAAAAGTTTGTTTTAAATTCTTTGAAATAATTTAATTACTGCCTTTAATTTTTGGCCCTGCTCCTTGTTAATCTGTAATTAATCCTAAATTCATTAGTTTCGTATACATGTTTATACAACCTTTCAGCTTTATCAGAAGCTGGTTCTTCTTCTAATTTTTCATCTTGCATAAAGAAATCAGTTATCTTCTCAGGTATACTTTTCTTTTTTACAGGAATTTTTGTCCTAGTTGTTTTCAAAGATATTTTTCCATTAGGCATATTACATACATCTAGTTTATGAGTTTTCATATGTTCAATATTTTTCTTTTGAAGTTCTTTCTTTCTACCTTTAAGAACTTTTAAATGAGCTTCAACTTCTTTAATTTGATTAGATATAGAATCCCATTCTTTTATTTCTATTTTAAATTCACCATGTGGATCATTTGGATCAGCCATTTGTACATCATCAGTAATTTCAGCCATTATAAAATTAATAAGATTATTTCTTTATACTATTTACTCACTGAATACTTAGTATAAAATTAATAAACTATTTATATTACTTATTGATTACATGCTTCATCACATCCGTAAACTCCACCTGCAGTTGTGTAACAATCTAATGGTTTTCTTGTCAAATCTGGTGTGATTGTACTGTTCAACCATGGACTAATAACGTTGATTGGATTAGGGATGTTATTTCTAAGGTCATGACTGCTGTTTCTAAGGGAACTTAAAACAGTGTCAGTACCAATTCTTTGTGTTGCGCTCAAAAAATCTTGGTTAGCAAGAGCTGCTTGTGCATCTGCTTGTCCCCAAGTATCACCTTGACCTTGTGGTTTTGGTAAAAGACTAGATGCTACGAATGTTGGTGCATTTTGAGAACATGGAAGAACATTATCTCCTCTTTCGCTACCGAAATCAACAGCAACACCACCTTCATAAGGTGGGGTTCCGGAAGAACCTCCACTTGCCATATCCAATTCTTGTTGGGTTGGTGTAGAATTATTAAGAGCATCGTTGTACAATGCTGTGTTAGTTTCAACATTACCGAATTCTTCAAGAGAATCAGTGCATTTTAAAGCAAATGCTGCTACAGCTCCTAAAGCTGCAACTCCGAGTACACAAGCTGCTACAGAACCTTTATTACCTTTGTTCATATTATACTTAATATAAACAAAAAAAAATAAAAAAAAAGACTATTTAATTAAGTAATTAATTATCTTTTCTGATTTTAAAAGTTTTATCAATTTTTACTTTCTTTTTTCTTCTAATTCCAGCAATTTGTTGAACTTCCCAATTTAATCTTAAATTATTATCACATAATTCAATATTACTACATTTAAGGATAACTATTACTTCATTACACTTTTCTAATTTTTTTTCATCCATTGGGTTACCTCTTTTATCATAAATTTCAACATTGTCTACTATTGGGAAATTAGATACCATCATTGGAGCTTCCCCTAAAACTTTACTTGGAAGAATACAAGTTCTGAACATATTTTTTTTAATGGATATATATTCTTTTCCTGAAGTATTCAATTCTGAATCTTTAAAAATATTACAAATATCTGTTTCTATTTGATTGATAAGTTTATAGAATTCTCTACATCCTCTATCACTTTTGCTGTTTTTAAATCTAAGTAAAATATCATGTTCATCAATATGTGTTTTCTCCATAATACAACTTTGAACGTAAAGATTTCCATGACCATTTAAAACTTTCCCATAATATTTATGACCATCTTTTATAAAATCTTCAATATTAACTTTTAATTCTCCATCAGTAGAACAAACAATATTCATATAATAAAACATATGACTTTTGTTTATTCTAAAAAACGCAATTATTCGTCTCTGAATGCGAAACCTTTTACAATAGGTGTAGAAGTTTCTTCGTTATCAGCAGATAACATTATCTGTTTTACAGTCCAATCGATACCCATAACATTAGGATCCCTAGCGATCCATACACCATCTAATCTAATTAAAAATGAAGCATTCATCCTGTTAGAAATTTCTTTAAAATTAATACTTTCTTTATCTTTATCAAATGCATCAACACAAGGTTCTCCATTTTTATACATAATTTTCATTTGAAATAAATCACTGTATTTTTCATTTGTAGAAGGCCTTAATCCTTTATAAAATTTACTTAAATTAGGATTAATTTCTTCAATTTCTTTTCTAATAAAATTCTCTATTTCTTTTATTTTTTTATGAAAACTTTTCATTTTTTTAATATTTTTTTCACTTCCTATATCTCTAAAACTAGTTGTGATATTACCTGTAAAAGGAGTACCATCATTAGATTTCTTTTCCTGAGGAGAAAAAGGAATATACATAATAGGTGTCTGTAGAACTAAATTGGAATAGTCTTCACTACCTGATAAAGGATAAAAGAACGGTATCTTTTTTTCTGTAGCTGAACCTCTTTTAATTTTTTCAACATTAACATTTTTTGCGAAAAGAACTTCTTTAATAGACATTATAAATAACATATACCTAATTTCTTAAATCAGTTAAAACTTCTTTTGCGTGAAAATAAAATGAAGAGCATCTAGCGTTAGACCATATACCACTAGTTTCCATCAAAATTTTTATCCTACATCTAGTATTTAAATCTCCATAACTTATAAGTTCTTTATTAGCGTTAAAAAAAGTAGTAGAAAAATTACTGTATCGTGATGGTATTTTTATTTTAAATGTATCCCCAGACATATCATGGGAAAAAAGAGGCAACATTAAAGTCTTTCTTGAATATTCTTCGATAAAATTTATTATTTCTTCTATTTCCCTTTTAAATTTTTTCTTTTTTCCAATGTAAACTTCAATAAAATATTTACCATCTTCTTTAATAATCTGTTTAAACATTAATGTTGGAGTTGTTATTTTAATAGGATCACCATTATCATCTAATAATAAATAATGTTTCCCTATAGATTTGTCAGAAGTTTGAATAATCTTCATCAGTTATTGATAACTCCCTTTAAATATATTATTATTCTTAAACGCAATATTATATTCTAAACTCCTAGAACCTTTTGAACTTTTATTGATAGGTCTTTCTAACGGAACAGGTAAAGTAGAAGCATCTTTATAATACAATAAATATTGGTCTATACCTGATATTATTTCTTTAACACATTGTTGTATAACAGATTGATTTAATCTTGACAATCTACCCTTCAATGGTATACTTACACCTCCACGGTCTCCTCTACTATTAGGATGGGAAGGGTTAGGAAGAGAACCAGACATACCATATTCGTAAACATTTTGCATGATAAGAACTATTTTTTCAGTTGATTGTTCTGAAATATCAACACCTTTAATTCTTTTAACTTCTTCTATTATTCTCTTGTGTAAATATTCAATGTTTTCCTTTGAAAAAAAGAAATTACCTAAAGTTTCTTCCCATCTTAAATTTTTTTTATAATGATCACTGTAAGGATTTCTTTTGTTTGTTATTTCCCATTTAGAATTGTTCCAGTCAGTAGCAGGAGCATGTATTCCAATGGTAGACATGTATCCGTCGTCAAAAAGATTTTTAAATTGTTGATGATTGTTTGTATTAGGAGATGGTTCTCCTTTTTTTTCATTTTCAAAATCTTGGTAAGACATATCTGAATTAGAAAAGTGACTATAATTAGTACTCATTACTTATTACATATAAAATAAAATAAAATAAAAGTATTTAAACTTATAAAATCATAATATTTTATGAATACACACAAAATATTATTAAAAGAATCAAGAAGCGACAAAAGAACAAATTTCTTTAGCGTACATGAAAAAAAAGAAAAAGAAATACTTGAATATTATAAAACACTTCCTTCTTTAGAGAAAAAGTTAAAAAAGTTAAAAAAAAATAAAAAAACACCCGAAAGAGAATTAATAAATTTAGAAAAAGAAATAGAAGACATAAAATCTCAAAAAATGTTGAATGAATATCATATAAAATTAGCAAAATATTTGGATAAATATGTACATGCTGATAAAAATAAAAAGGTTAAAAAAATAAAAAAAGGTATGAATAATTACGTAACTAGTGAGGGTATAATTGATAAAAATGAAATACTTGAAAGATTTCAGTGTAGTATAACAGGTAGTGTGTACGTTGATTACAAACCAACTAATATAGACACTTTATTAACATGTACGGAATGTGAAGGCAAGATGTTTGTAAATAATACAAAAGGTTCTGCTATATGTGAAGATTGTGGATTTTCTAAAAGATATCAAGATGATACTCAACTTAACACCTGGTCAGATGAAGTAGGTCCTGTAAACCAATTTGCGTATAAAAGAATCAACCATTTTGGAGATTGGTTAGCTCGTTTACAAGCAAAAGAAAGTACAATTGTACCTAGAGAAGTTATTGATCAACTCCTATTAGAACTTAAGAAAGCAAGAATTACAGATACTTCTCAAATTACTAATTCATTGATTAAAAGACTTCTTAAAAAACTTAGATTAAATAAATATTATGATAATATTACTAATATTATTACAACTATATGTGGTAAAAAAGCTCCTAGAATGACAAAAGAATTAGAAGAAAAATTAAAAATTATGTTTAACAAAATACAAAGACCTTTTGAAAAACATAAATTACCAGGAAGAACTAATTTTTTATCCTACAGTTTTGTCCTTCATAAAATGTGTCAATTAATAGGAGAAAAAGATCCAAGTGTTCTTGAATTTTTAAAATGGTTCCCTTTGTTAAAATCAAGAGAAAAACTATTTTTACAAGATAAAGTTTGGAAAAATATATGTATTGATTTAGGTTGGACCTATTATCCATCTATTTAGTAGGAATTCCAGCTGCTTTTTCTATTTGTTTTTCAATACCAGACACAACTGTATCTGCTATACTTCCTTTTGTAAATTGAGGACTATAATAAGCTAAATAATAAGTTAAAAAACAACACAAAACTCCAATAATTAATTTAATGTTAGTTAAAAAACATTTAATTTTCATAAAATTATCCATTTGTTTTTTTTTACATTCTTTTTCTATTTGTATTAAAATGTCTATTGTATAATTTATAAAATACAAAAATGTAATCCAATAAACCCCAGTAGCTAAATGTCTAAGTACCATTTAATATAAATAAATATAAAAAAAAGAGTACTAAATAAATTATAATGAGTAACGAAAAACATTTTGACCCTTTAGACAAACTTTCTGAAGAAGAATTAAAAGAAGCTTATAAAAAAGCAGACAGAAAACTTATCGAAGAAATGGACCATAGAACAGAAGTAAACCTAGCTACTACTGAAACACAAGTTCCTAATCAAACTCATTTCGTAGTTAGTTTTGTAGGAAAAGGATGTAGACAAAAAGCACACTTTTCTAATAAAGAAAGTGATTCATTAGGTATGAAAGTATATGGTTGTTTCCCTAATAAAGAAGATGCAGGTCGTCATGCAGAATTATTATCAAAACAAGAAGAAAATAAACCTTTTGACATTTACGTATGTGAAATGTATAACTGGTGTTTAATTCCACCTAACCCAGAATTAATTACAGACCAAGTTTATCAAGAAAAGAAACTTAATGAACTTATTACTGGGTACAAACAAAGTCGTCACAGAGCAAAAGAAGTTTTTGATATGAGAAAACTAAAATTAATGAAGAACCCAGATGTCAATAAATCTGAAGAAGCAAAAGCAGTAAAGGATGAAGTTAAACCTTCTATGGAGCCAATAGAAAAACTACCAGCTTTTTCAGTAAAAGATGTAACTGCATCTCCATCAGAATTAATGGATGATATGGAAAAAGGTAATCCTAAAGAATAATTTATTTTACCTTTTTAATAGTGATAGCGTTCTTTTTCTTGATTCCAAACTTTTGATTTTTTTCTTCTGTTTCATGTCTTTTGTTGTAATTTTTTTTACTCCATTTCCATAACTTTTTACCACCTACTTTAAATTTTTTAATAGGATATTTTGCTTTATACCAATACACTACATCTTCTATTTTATTACTTTTACTAGAATTGTCAAGAACAAGACATTCGTAATTTTCAGTACATGCTGTCATAGCCGTTTGAAAGCTATCAAATGTAGGGAAAATTCCGAAAAAACTTTTATACAACTTTTCTCTGTTTTGAATAACAGGTTCCCTTAAAGCAAATACATAATCACAATTAGCTCTTAAATCTGGAGGAAGATCCATACAATATTGCATTGTTAATAAAAATAGTATTTTCCAATGTCTTCCATTCATAAATATTCCTCTTATGTCTTTACTTCTCATATTCTTTTTATCGTACATACAATCATCTAGAAGAATAAAACATGATTTATCTCCTTTTCTTGATTTATCTTTAATAGATTTTCTTTGGCCTTGTATTAAATTATGAATAACGTCAGCATTATAATCATCATAAATAAAAATGTCTGGTACATATTTACCGTAAAATTCACACGATTCTTCTGTACCTGACATAACAACACCCATAGGGGTATCTCTACAATGATACAGTATATCTGCTATTAAGCAAGTTTTCCCAGTTCCTCTTTTTCCTATAATAACACATGTTGGAGGTCCCCCTTTAGATTTGCGTTTATCATTCAACCACGAAGGTTTAAACTTTTTTAATTTAAGATTCATGGACATTAATTGTATTCAACAACTTTTTTTCTACCTTATTCCGCAAGTGGACTATCAAAAGGTTCTTGTAAGAGACTGAATCTACCTCTTTTAGAATTTTTATACTCATTAGTAAAATAATAACCAACGAATCCAGCAACTAAACCAGGTAATATTACAGTGACTGCCATATCAGTCCTTGAAAATGTCTGTTTATCGTTACATTTTTCTTGGTAAGTTTTACTACCAAATGAAATAACTAAAAACAGGATAAAAGCAATAATATAAGGAGATTCTTTGTAATCTAACATTACGTATGACGTACACTTTATTTTTAATCAAAAAAACGAAACTATATAAAAGAAAATTTCTTTGGATTTTGAGGTACACTTGACGTACCTTCTTTTTTAATACCAAAACTATCTTGAAAAGGATTATTATCTGTTTGTTCTTGAAAACTAGTGTTAGTAGTTTGTTGCGGAACCTGTTGGGTAGACTCTTGTATAGACTCTTGTTGTGAAACAGGTTGTATAGGTTGGTCAGTAACATTAGATAGTTTAGTAAGAGATTTGTCATCTAAGTCACCCAAAGGAATATCTTTTTCATCATCTTCTTCACCTTCTTCTTCGTTTTCTTCTCCTTCTTCTCCTTCTTCATCATCTTCTCCTTCTTCTTCTCCTTCTTCTTTTTCTATTTCATTCAATACTTGATCTATTTTTTCATCATCATTATCTTTATTTTCATTATCCTCACCCTCCTCATCGTCTTCGTCATCAGTAGCTTCAGGCTCTTCTTCTTCTTCACTTTCTTCTTCGTCTTCATCTTCGTCATCTTCGTCATCTTCGTCATCTTCGTCTTCATCTTCACTATTTGAGTCAAATCCTCCAGTTAAATATTCGTCAAGAACATCTTGTACTGGTAACATATCTGAAATGGTTGTTGTTATTTTTTCTTTAACTTTATCCCCCCTAGTTTTTCTATTAGACTCGTTTTTATGAAATGACCTGTGAATATGATAGTATTGAGGTTCGTAATAAAAGAATTTAGCACATGACGTATATATTTTATGTATGAAAATATTTGTCGTCGGTATTTTAATTTTAATATTTTTACTATTCCCTTTAAGTTTTATCGCAGCTAAAATTTTAACATTACTAACGAATACAGCTGTTAAAAGATCCATTAAAAAAGGACATGTTTTTTTTATTCTTTCTGATTCATTGTTTAATAGTGTATCATTCCATGTAGGGATAGCTTTACAAAAAATTTGAAAATTTCTTAATACTGATGCTTTTTTAGGATCTTTCGACCTTGTTTGTTCTTGTGCATCTTTATAAATAGAAATAAACCCTTCGTCTATTAAAGGACATAAATAATAACATAATTGATTGGTGTACTCATCTCTAGCTGCAACAAGTACATTTGCATCAATTTCTTTACTTGTCATAATATAATTAACGTTTATTAATAAATTATAATTTTTTCGCAATAAAAATGTTGTTTATGATCAGAATGAGTAAATGCACTTTAAAAAAAGAAAAAATAATAACTTGGAAGGTTGACAAAGAGGATTGGGCTAACTTATATGATTTGTTATATGACGATCAAGAATGGGCAGGGGATATTAATTTTGGGTATACTACATGTAGTAAAAAGGGGTGTAGTAAAACAGGGAATATTAAAAAACCTAATGGTGGTGGTAAAGATTCAGTTAAAGCTCCTGATACACTTGTGAATTTTCATACTCATCCTGTGTCGTGTTACTTAGCTGAAAAAACAATACTAGGGTGGCCTAGTGGAGAAGATATGAGAGAATCAGTTCATTTTGGTTTAAAAGGTAATGCAGCACATTTAGTTTTAACCATGGAAGGAACATACGTCATACAAGTTAATCCTCAACTTCTTAAGGTTTTAAAAAAAATGAAGTCAAATCTCGATAGAGGATTGGCTATTAGTTGTATGGAATCTTACTTTAAAGCAACTCATGCTTTTAGAACAGTCAGTGCTAACACAGCACTTGTAGTTAATAATAAAGATGTTATTACTCCTGATTTTTTTTGTAAGTTTAGTAATGAATTTAATTTTAAAAATCTTTATAAAAAAACAAATTCTTGTGAAGCTAGTCTTCCATGTAATGGTGTTCCAGTACATGAAGGTAAAAAAATATTTACTAATAATTTTTCTAAATACATAGATGACTACGGGATAGAAGTATATAGTGTAGACTCAAGTGGAAATACTGTAAGTGGACCTATAACAAGCGTTAGTAAGATAAAAAAACAATTAAAAGGTAAAAAAAATTGTTTAGACAAAGTATTTTCAAGTAATTTCACTAAAAATAAGTTTTATAAACCAGGACAATGGTTTAATGTTACTTTTTTTGCAAATAAATTTTCCAGAAACATACCGGTAAAAAATAATAAAAAATACATAGGTAATATGTATAAATTTTTACAGAATTGTAAGGATAAGAATAAACCAAATGACTATGTTACAGTAGATAAACCTCCTAGTTTTCAATTTTATGAAACTGAAAATTGCAAAAGTATGAAAGATATTAAAAATACTTTAAAAAAGAGTTTAAACAAAAAATAATATATATAATAATGAAAAGATCTGCAGAACACATGTCTTATTCTAAACAAGAATATAGACCTTTTAAAAGACACAAAACAACTAATGATATTTATGAACTAATGATTAGTTTAGAAAGAAGAATTAGCACAATAGAAAACATGTGTAAAATAATTTTTGATGAGTGTAATAGAGTACGTCAAGAAAGAGCTGATTGTCCATTCTATGTTGGTTGAATAATTACGATTATTTGAGCAATACAGATTTTTTAAGAAAAAATAATGTTGTCGTTTATTATATATGGCAGCTCCAACGTTATCTGCAGCAACAATAACTCAGGAATCTGGAAAATTCGGTTGGACTGATGTTAATTTCGATCACGGAGTGAGTATAAAAGAATTAGCAGAAGCTGTTGATGGTAGTGATTGTTTTTTTGACGCAACTGCAAAAAAAATTACAATGAATGGTCACACTAGTGGTACTTTTGGTGCTTTTTATGAAATTGAAATAACAGTTCCTTTTCATTTCTCAGGACTGAAAGGTAATATTGTTGTGAACAAAGAAGCTAGTAGTGGTTCAGGACCAGATAATTATTATTACCCAACAGATTTAACTACATGGAATCAATCTTTTCATGAAATATTCGTAGACGCAAATCGAGGAGGTATGTTTACTGGAAGTGATTATCAAATAATTGCTAATAGCGCTGGTTATAGTAGTGGAACTGTATTAAATGGAGGAGCACAAAATAATACTACGTTCACACAAACTTATACACAAACTACAGGTATGAAACCTACTAATATTATTCG
>CERS01186400.1_pt1 | contig 10399 bp, 10 predicted proteins | sample 356251 | NCBI WGS metagenome assembly CERS01 (sample SAMEA2621020, study PRJEB7988) | marine metagenome | isolation source: saline water (ENVO:00002010), including
TGACTTCATTATTTATTTTAGAAAAAATAAAAATAAAGGTAATGATTTTTTAATTAACGCTATAGAAAAATTGTCTAAAAAATTTAAAGTTATTGTTATTGGTGATTCAATACCAAAATATTTAAAAAATAAAAATATTTTAAATTATAAAAATATTAAAAGAAAAAAAGCATTAAATTATATATCACAATCAAAAAATTCAATTATATCAAAAGAAAATTCTTTAAGTTTTTTTGCTCTTGATTGCGTTTCATATCATCTAAATATATTTCACAATATTAATGATAAATTAAATGAAGCAATAAAAACAAATATATTTAACACTATCAAATTTGATGATTTAAATTACTCAATAAAAAAAATAACTAAAAACGCAGCTTCTAAAAAATCATCAAAATATTTTAAATTCAAATCAGACAATTTTTCAGACTATCTTAATAGTTTATAAAATTTATAATAAACTTAATCTAACGATTTAATAATCTTGAAAGTTTTTGATGCATTTTCTTCCCATAAATATTTTTTTAGAAGTTGATTTCTCTCAAAATTTAAATTTTTACTATTTTTAACTTTAAGATTAATGTTTATCATTTTAGTTTTGATATCATTTATATCATCAGGATCAAAATATTCTGCCATATTTCCATTTATTTCTTTTAATGCTGAAGTGTCAGAAACCAAAATAGGAATATTAAACGAAAGAGCTTCCAAAGTTGTAAATCCGAAAACTTCTGAATAAGAAGTAAATATATAAAGCGAAGACTTTTTATATAAATTTCTCATATACTTGTTCTCTAAATTTTCCAGGATCTTAACTTCATTTTTTTCAAAATTTTCTTTAATAAATAAATCAATTTTTTTATAATAATCTTTATCCAAAATACTTAAGACAATTACAAATTTTATATCTGATTTAAGTTCATCTTTAAATTTTTTAAATGCTGCAAGTAAATTTAAAATATTATGATATTTTACACACGACAATATTGATAAAAAATATTTTTTTTCATAATTGAAATCTTTAATTAAAGGATTGTTATTAAATTTACCAAATATATGATCCGCACCTAAATTTACTATGCTTATTTTATCTTTATGAATATTCAATTTTTCAATAATTTTCTGCTTGGCATAATACGAGGGTACAATTATTTTATCAGCATTAAAAATAGATAACTCCATAATTTTTTTTATGAGTAATTTTTTAATAAAACTTCCAGGTAAAAAATTAAAATATGACCATGGCAAAACACTGTGAACCGCAAGTACAGATTTAATTTTAATAAATCTCAATGACAACGGAGCATAATTCATTGGAGAAAAAAAAGTTTTTACACCATAATATTTTAGTTCAAAAGGCAAAATAAATTGCATCCATAAAAGTCTAATGAAGTTATTATTTAAAATACTTGATTTAATAATATATTTTATGTTTTTATTTGAAAATTCTTTTTCTTCAGAAAGATAAGATTTTGTAATAAAAACTAAAATTTTCTCTTCAAAAGATTTATTATTAATTTGATTCAAAAAATTTATACTATAAGTTTTTGTTCCACTATTTATTGTTGTACCCATTAATGCTATGGCAATCATAATAAATCTTATATATTCTAATTATGTCTAAAATTAAATTAGATTAATATTTTTTGTTTGAATTTGTTCAAATGCATATTAAAAGTTAGTAATAAAATGAACACAATATTAGGTTTGAATTGCAATCATGCTGACTCTTCAGCATGTATAATTAAAGATGGTGAATTATTAATTGCAATAGAAGAAGAAAGAATTAACAGAGAAAAACACTGGGCAGGCTTACCAGTTAATTCTATTAAACAATGTTTAAAATATACTAACACAAATATAAGTGAGATAACAGATATAGCAATAAATTCGAATCCACTTTCGAATATTAATAACAAAATATTTTTTTTTCTAAAAAATTATTTATTTGGAAAAAAAAAATATGAAATTATAAAAAGAATAAAAAAAAAAATTAATATTAAAAAAGACTTAAATAGTAATTTTTTTCCTGAAAATCTTTCAAAAAAAACTAAGGTTAGTTTTATTGATCATCATATTTCACATATAGCATCAGCATTCTATCCATCAAATTTTAAAAGAGCTGTAGGATTATCAATCGATGGATTTGGTGATTTTTGTAGTTTATCGATTGCAAAATGTAATTATGAAAAAATTGAAATTATAGATAGGATATTTTTCCCAGACTCTTTAGGATTGTTATATGAGGCCTTTACACAATTAATAGGTTTTAAAAATTATGGCGATGAATATAAAATTATGGGACTTTCATCATTTGGTCAGCCAAAATACTATGACAAAATAAAAAAAAATATCTTTACGAATGAAAATAGTTTTAAGCTTAATTTAGAATACTTTAATCATACTGATAAAAATTTTAGTTATAATTTTTCTGGTAAGCCCAACCAAGCTATAATTTTTAACAATAAAATAATTGATATGCTTGGAATTGAGATAAATAATTCAAATTTCCAAGAAGTAACTAATTTACAAAAAAATCTTGCATCTTCAATTCAAAAAATTTTTGAAGAAAAAATTGAAGAAATAATAAAAAAAATTTCTAAAATAAATTATTCTAAAAACCTAGTATATGCTGGTGGATGTGCACTAAATTCTTTGGCTAATAGAAAGTTTTACAATAGTAATATGTTTGAAAATATTTTTATACCATATGCGCCTGGAGATGGTGGTGGGGCTATAGGAGCGGCTTTAATTGTTTCAAAAAAAAAGGATAAAAAAGTAAAATTTTCAAATCTTACATCTCCTTTTATTGGTCCAAATTATGATGATAAAACTATCAATGATGCAATAAATGCAAATACAGATCTTAAAAAATATAAAATAGAAAAGGTAGATGATAAAAACAAACTCTACACAAGTGTTGCTAAATATATTTTTGAAAATAAAATTGTAGGTTTCTTTAATGATAAAATGGAATTTGGAGCAAGAGCTCTTGGAAATAGATCTATATTAGCAAATCCATGTGATAAAAATATTAAAGAAATAATTAACAAAAAGATTAAAAGACGAGAAAGTTTTAGACCCTTTGCTCCAGCAGTTTTGTTTGAAAAAAAAGAAGATTGGTTTGATAATAATTTCAAAAATCCATATATGTCAGCTGTTGAAAATATTAATGAAAGTAAAAAAAAATTTATACCTGCGGTTACTCATGTTGATGGAACCGGCAGAGTTCAAACAGTAAATAAAGAAACTAATCCTAATTTTTATTTTCTAATCGAGAAGTTTAATAATTTATCAAATGTTCCAATTTTGCTTAATACTTCATTTAATGAAAATGAACCAATCGTCATGACTCCTAATGATGCAATTAATTGTTTTTTAAGAACAGATATGGATATTTTAGTTTTAAACACTTTTTTAATAACTAGATAATGATAGAATTAAACTATACCCAAAATTGATGTGAAATGAAAATGAAATTAAGAAAATATTTAACAAGAAAAAAGATAATTTGTTTTGATATAGACGGAATAATTTGTAAATCAAATAAAGGTGATTATAAAAAGTCAAAACCAATTTTAAAAAATATTTCTTTGATTAATAATTATTTTAAAGATGGTCATTTTATAAAAATTTTCACATCTAGGTATATGGGTAGAAATAATGAAAAAGTTAAATTAGCGAAAAAGAAAGGTCTTAAATTAACAAAAATGCAATTGAGGAAATGGAATGTCAAGTATCATAAATTAATAATGGGAAAACCATCATATGACTATTTTATTGATGATAAAGCATTTAATTCAACTAAAGATTTTAAAAAAAAAATTAAATTATAATGTTTACCAAATTTAAAGTAATTGATGATTTTTTAAAATTAGAACATTTTAACTTTTTAATTAATTTAAAACTTGATCAAATAAAAAAAGAAGAGATTAAGATTTATAATAACACCTACTTTGAAAATGGTAAAATTGAAAAATCTTGTTTAGATAATAATTTTATAAATAATTTACATAAAACATATCATGAACAAGTATTGAAATTGCTAAAAGAACTATACCCTGAAAAATTCAACCTGTGGGAATACTCAGAATTTCACATAATTGAAACAGGATCAAAATACAAATATCCTATTCATAGAGATACACCTTATAAACTGCTAAGTGGTGTTATTTATTTATCACCAAAAATAAATAAAGGAACTATTTTATATGAAGATAAAAATGGAACTAGCGAAAAAGTTATAGATTGGAAACAAAATAGAGCTTTATTCTTTTCAAGAAAAGAAAATAACTCATTTCACAGTTATGAAGGAGACAACATATCAACTAGAAGAGCGCTGGTTTATAATTTAATGACAACGAAACTTCGGAAAATTTGTAAAATAGAAAAAATAAATTATACCAAAGTAAAAATAAGAGAGTTTTTGAATCCTTATATCTACAGATGTTTTAGAAAAGTTTTATAGGAAAAAATTTGACAAAAATAATTTCAATCTTGGTTTATAAAGTTTTAATAATAATTAATAAGTTAATTAAATTTGTATTTGGAAGGAGCTTTTTAATAGAATTAATTGATTTAATAGAAGAAAGATCATACAGAGAAATAAAAATTTCAAATAAAAAAATAACTTTTTTTACTCCAAATAAACTTACAGAAACTAGAGTAAATGATATATTTCACTCTGAAATTGAAACAATAAATTGGATTAAGAAGTTTAATAAAAGCAAAAAAATAATTTTTTGGGATATTGGTGCAAATATAGGCATTTATTCAATATATGCTGCTATCAAACATAAAAATATTGAAATAACAAGTTTTGAACCTTCTACAAATAATTTGAGAGTATTAAGTAGAAATATATCAATAAATAAATTACAAAAAAAAATTCAAATAAATCAACTTCCTTTGAGCAACAAAAAAAATCAATATTTATTGATGAGAGAGTCAAGTTTTATTCAAGGTGGGGCACTAAATAGCTACCATGAAAAAACAAATTTTGAAGGTAAAAAACTTCAAGAAATTAATAAATATAAAATCCTAGGAACCACAATAAATTCAATTTTAAATAATAAAATCTCGAAATGTCCTAATTATGTAAAAATAGATGTAGATGGAATTGAACACTTAATACTATCTAAAGCTAATAATTTATTAAAAAATAAAGATTTAAAAAGCATTTTGATTGAAATTAATGAGAATTACAAAAGACAATTAAATTCGGTTTTAAAAATTATGAAAAAAAATAAATTCAAATTATTAAGCAAAGAACAGTCAAATTTAAACAATACTCCATTAAAATTCAAAAATACTTATAATTATATTTTTGTTAGAAATAAACATTAAAAGCGGATTTTAAATATATTTAAAATAAAAAAAATGATTATTTTGATATTTTTTGGTATATCAAAAATGTCAAATTTTAATTTTTTTAGAAAAAACATTGATTTATTAAATTTTCCAATTTTTAAAAAACATCTCATCAGTGAATAATTACACCACTCTGTAAAATCTATTTCCAATTTTTTTAAATATTCTGTTTTGAAACTATATATATTTTTTATTTGCCTTTTGGCATTATTAGTATTGGTTTCATCATTTATTAAATAACCCAATGTTTTATTTATTTCTTGAAAATCATTTGTCTTACTAGCTAATCTAATCCAAGCGTCAAAATCTTCCCATGCAATAAATTTTTTATTTTCATTAAAGCAATTAATTTTTTTAAAAATTTTTTTATCTACTACTACACTCGAAGTTGGAAAAGCAGGCCCATTAATAATTAGATCATTTTTAATTGGTCTTAATAGAGTTCTAAAATATTTAACTTTTTGTGCATAAATTTTATCTAAACTTTTTTTTACATACATGTTATGATATATAAATTTTATCTTTGGATTACTTTTAATTATTTTACTACATTCATATAATTTTTCTTCCATCCATAAGTCATCAGAATCTAAAAACGCAATAAATTTTCCTTTTGATTTCAAAATACCATAGTTTCTTGATTTTGCTATTACGCCATAATTTTTTATTTTAAAAAAATTTATATTTTTATTTTTATAACCTTGAACTAGTTTTTTTGTATTATCATTTGAGCAATTATCTATTACTATTATTTCCCAATTTTTGTATTTTTGATCCAAAACTGAATCAATAGCTTTTTTAAGTTTAATTTCTCTATTGTATGTTGGTATAATTACTGAAAACAAAATTTTTTTTTTCATAAGAATATGAACTTCTAAATCAATTTGATTTATTAATTCTGAAATTTTACTATTTTAAATTGTTTTTTTATTATTTTTTCAAGAAGGATTTTATCTCTTAATGTATCCATACACATCCAAAAACCTTTATGTTTATAAGCATTTACATTTTTATTTTTTAAAAGCCTTTGCATTGGTTCTCTTTCTAACATTTGGTTATTTATATTTAAAAATTTAAATATTTTATAATTAAAGACAAAAAAACCACCATTAATCCATCCTGCATTTAATTGAGGTTTTTCATTAAATGTTTTTACTCTTTTGCCAATAATTTTTAATTCTCCAAATCTTGCAGGCGGCCTTACTGCAGTCAGAGTACATATTTTATTATTTTTTTTATGATAATTTAACAATTTTTTTATACTTACATCTGAAATTCCATCTCCATACGTCATAAAGAAATTTTCATTTCTTTTAAAATTTTTTTTTAATTTAAAAATTCTCTTTGCTGTTAGCGCATTAATTCCAGTATTAATAACTTTTACAAATGGATATTTTTTTTTATTTTGGTCAAAATATTTTTTGATCACTGTATTTTTGTAACCTCCGGCAATTAATACTTTGGATACCCCAAACTTTAAATAATGATCAATAATATAGGTAATAATAGGTCTTCCATTAACTTTAACCATTGGTTTTGGGATTTTGTTTGTATATTCTGCCAGTCTAGTCCCCTTACCACCCGCTAAAATTATTACTTTCATTTCACAACTTCATCAATAATATTTACAATTACAGCTTTGTTTTTAGATAAACATTTAAAACTATAATGCGTTTTTTTTGGAATATAAAGAGCATGCTGTTTGTTTTTAATATTAATAATTATTTTTTTTATTTTATCTTTAGGATTTTTTTTAAAAGAAAATTCTACACTTCCATTCACTACTGTAAGATATTGATTTCTTAAATTATGATATTTCCATCCTTTAAATGAATTAGGTTTTATTTCAGAAAAATAAATTTCTCCTAATTTTTTAAAAGGCATATTATTTAAATCTGCAAATTTAATTATATTTCCTTTGGAATTTTTTATAATTTTAATATTTTTTTTTTTTATCACAATGATTTAACTTTTAAAAATTTTTTAATTTGAGTTTCGGTAACTTTTTCATATTTTTGTCTATCATTTAATATAGATTTATACCATTCAACAGTAAGTTTAATACTTTCGTTAATTGAAAGTCTTGGCTTCCATTTTAAAATTTTTTTTGCTTTATTAATATTTAACTGCAAGTTTTCCTGTTCATAATATCTTTTTTTATTTGTTGTTTTATAATTACCCGAACCCCAGAAAAAAATAATTTTTTTTATTACTTCTTCAACGCTTGTAATTGTATTTTTATTTGTTCCAAAATTCCATGACCCAGAAAAAGTTTTTTTATTTTTATGCAAATTAAATGCCAATATTAAATAACCATATAAAGGTTCTAGAACATGTTGCCAAGGTCTATTAAAATTTGGATTTCTTAAAATTATAGTTTTATTTTTTTTTATCGATTTTATTGCATCTGGTATCAATCTATTTTCAGACCAATCCCCACCACCAATCACATTACCAGCTCTTGCAGATGCTAATCCTAATTTAGAATTTTTAAAAAAGCTTTCATTATAGGTATTGATAATTATTTCAGCTGATGCTTTTGATCCACTGTAAGGATCTTTGCCTCCAAGTCTATCTGTTTCTTTAAAACCTTTTGTTGAATAATTGCTCTCATAACATTTATCAGATGTAACGCAAACTAATGAGGTAATAGACTTATGATTTCTACAGGATTCTAACAAATTTAATGTTCCAAGAGTATTTACCTCGTAAGTCCCTTTGGGATCATAATATGATTTTAAAATTAAAGGTTGTGCGGCAAGGTGAAAAATTATATTTGGTTGGATTTTTTTAATTACTTTTTTTAATTTATCATAGTTTCGAATGTCAAATATTTTTAAATTAGTTTTTTTGTGTAAGCTCAATCCATAAAACAAATTTTCATTTTTGTTAGGGTTATTGCCTGTAGTGTAAACTTTGGCACCAATTTTGTATAGCCAGAATGCTAACCATGACCCTTTAAATCCTGTAGCCCCAGTAATTAAAATTTTTTTGTTTTTATAAAATTTTTTTAAAGAAGAATATTCAAAGTTATTATTCATTTATTTGTAAATTTTATTATAATATTTGAAATTTTTTTTTATAGCCGTTATACATCAATTTTAAAATATATTAAGAAATACCTATGAAAATTTGTATTGTTACAACACCTATTAGACCTGTTCCAACTACTTACCCACCATTTGGCTCTATGGCAATTATTCAGTCTTTGAGAGAAATTGGACAAAGTGTTAGCTTTCACAATATTGATTATCATAGATTTTCTCATGAAGAAAACGTTAAATATTTTGAGGAAAACAGTTTTGATGTTGTTGGTATAAGTGCAGTAGTATCGACTGCTTATGCTTATACAAAATATTTATCAAAATTAATAAAAAAAATAAATCCAAATACTATAGTTTTAGTTGGTGGCGGTCTTGCGGCTAGTGCAGAAATACTCCATAGAAAAAGTAATATTGATTATTGTATTGTAGGTGATGGAGAAATAATTATTAAAAATTTAGTTAAAGCAATTGAACAAAATAAAACCAAAGACGAGGATTTAAAAAAAATTTTAGGAATTACCTATATAGACTCAAAAGATACTTTTAAATTTACTGGATACGAACACCCTATACCAGCTCCACTTTTAGAAAGTCCAGATTATAAGATATTAGAAGATGATAAATCGATTGATCATTTTATAAACACACGAGGTAGTAAGAGATTTAGTCCTAATGAAGATGTTCCTGATATAAAAACTGCAACAGTAATAGTTTCTAAAGGATGTGTTGCAAGATGTACCTTTTGCCATCGTTTTGAAAAAGGTTATAGGGTTAGTCCAATCCAAAAAATTATTGATCATATAAAAATGTTAAAAGAAAAATATAATGTTGGTTTTTTAACTATTGGTGATGAAAATTTTGGATCTTACAAAAAGGAAACAGCAGAGTTAGTTAAAGAAATAGGAGATTTGGGATTCAAATGGAGCGCTGGTGGAACACGAGTACATACAGTGGATCTAGAAATGTTAAAGCATTGGAAAGCAAATGGTTGCTCATCTATTTCTTTTGGAATTGAGTCTGGAAGTCCAACCATGCTGAAAGTAATGGAAAAAAAAGCATCACTTGAGCAAAACATCAAGGCTCTAAAATATTCTTACGAAGCAGGATTGGCTACGGTTGTGCAATTAGTCATAGGTATGCCAGGAGAGACTGATGTTACTATTGAAGAAACCATAGACTTTTTAAAAGAAGTTATGAAATACTATCCAGATAGTTATAAGAATCAATTAAGCTTTTTAGTGAGTATTAATTATGCTCAAGCATTACCCGGAACTCCATTGTATGAATATGCAAGAGAAAATAAATTCGTTGGAAAAAATATGAATGAGGAAGAAGAATATTTAATAAGGATTAGTGACAAAGATGCTTATGATAATGAACATTTTATCAATTATACAAAACAACCTTTGTTGAAGGTCTATTCTTGGAGGCACAAAATTAATTGGAAAATTTTTAGAGAACATGCCAAAATAAATTTAAAATTAAATTTACCAAAATATAAAATAATTTTAGGCCTGGGCTCTATGATTATTAATAGAATTTTTAAAACAAAGTTAAACTCTACTTTAGAGAAAGAAATGGGAAAATTTAAGTCTGAAAAAGTTGGAGAAGATTATTTTAACTTTGCGACTGAAGTAAGATTGGTTGACGGTCTAAGATTGCTATTACCCTGGAATAAATTTACTTATCCATTTTTATGTTTGTTAATTGCATATAAAGAATCAATGAATTTAACGTGGTTTTTTAAGTTAATTATTGAGCATTTAATTTGGAATTTCAAAAAATTTAATAAAGATGACTTGCCAGTCATAAGTTTAAGAAAAATCGTTAATATTAAAGATGAAGATGATACTTTAGAACTAAGAAAAGGTAGATAGACAATCAAGTTAAAAAAAAACATCTTGACTAAAAATTAATTTATAAATAATAACGCTAATAACTGAAATGCATGGTGGGAAATCAGTGTGAAATTCATTGGCTGTACC
>CERS01077088.1_pt1 | contig 10394 bp, 11 predicted proteins | sample 356251 | NCBI WGS metagenome assembly CERS01 (sample SAMEA2621020, study PRJEB7988) | marine metagenome | isolation source: saline water (ENVO:00002010), including
TTCTTTAGAAATAGGAGGATTATGTTTATATAGATTTTTTTTTGTATCAAATTCTTCATCAGAAATTTTAACATCTAAATCATCTTGAATAATTTCAAACCAACTTTTTTCAACAGATGAAACACCATCACTAAAAGCCTCTTTTTTTCTCCATAATACTTCCTTAGGTAAAATATTCATATCATCAAAAGCTTCTCTAATAACATTTTTTTCCATAACATCACCACCAAACATTTTATATTTAGGTGGAATTCTCATAACATAATCAACAAGTGTTTTATCTAAAAATGGAACACGAGGTTCTAATCCATTATCACTAATAGAACGGTCTGATCTAAGAACATCAAAATAATAAATTTCTGTTAATAGTTTATAATTTTCTTTATAAAAATCTTCTTCATTATCAATAAGACTAAACCATTTATATGAACCAAAGATTTCTTCACTACCATCTCCATTATAAATAACAGTGCAATCCGTATTTTCTTTAATATATTTACCAACAAGATAATTACCAACACTAGCACGAACTGTAGTAATATCATATGTTTCAGCAATACATATAGTTTCCTCAATAGCATCTAAAAATTCTTGATTAGTTAGTTCAATAGAATGATGTTTTGTCTTAATATGGTCTGCTGCTAATTTAGCATAATGTAAATCAGTACTACCTTTCATACCAATAGAAAATGTATTTAGTGTATATGGTTCAAAATGTTGTGCTACTAATCCACTGACTAAACTACTATCTAAACCTCCTGATAAAAGGCAACCAATAGGTCTATCAGACATCAGACGTTTTTTAACAGATTGCATAAGTAAATTTTTAATAATTTGTTTAATTGTATCATAATCATCAGTAATATATGAAAAATCATAATTATGATATGTAACATAATTTATATCATCCTTTATATTATGATTTAATATAGTATATGAACCAGGAATAAATGGTACAACTGATTTAGAAAAATCACAAATTGCCTTAACTTCCGAAGAAAATAGCATTTCATTATTTTTAGTATATCCAATAAATAATGGTCTAACACCGTAAGGATCCCTAGCAATAATACTTTTATTTAATACTTTATCATATAGTGCGAATGAGAAAACACCATCCATACTATTAATCATATCCTTTACATTATCAATACCATATTTTTCATATAAATTAATAATAACTTCACAATCACTAGAAGAATTACAAATAAAATCATTTTCTTCAATTAATTTTTTATGATTATAAATCTCACCATTACAAATTAAATAATATCTATCATTTTTTATAATAGGTTGATCTCCATTACTGGATAAATCATTAATAGCAAGTCTAGTAAAACCCATAATATTATCATTATTTAATACTTCAATTTTTGAATTATCAGGACCACGAAGACTTAGCTTATTAGTAGAATGTTTTATATTATCTATTATAATATCATTATGTTTAGAATTTATATAATAGATTATTCCACACATTAAATAATTTTAGATTTTATTTTTTAAATGTATTTTATATATAATATATATAGTATATGACAGAATATTTTATGTTAGATAATGTTTATAATCAAAAAAAAGGAGAAGTGAAATCTAATAACAAAGATTATAATTTATCATTTATAGATATTGTAGGAGGAGTTCCTAAAAGAGAATATATAGAACTAAGTAGGGAAGATTTAAAAAATTTTATAAGTGAAGAACATTTAGATGATATTGATACACTTTTACATGATGAAAAATTAAAATCATTATTTCCAACAAAACATGATATAAGAGTAAATAAAATTGGAAACATAGAAATAAGTGTAAAACCAAAGAATGATATAAGTATAAAAGAAGATTTATTCATTTAAAAACATAATATTAATATATTATAAATAAATAATGGACGATGGTTATTTACATATTATAATGGGTCCAATGTTTTCTTCAAAAACTACCCATTTAATAAATGAAATTAATGTATTAAAAATTTATAAAAAAAATATTTTAATTATTAATTCTGATAAAGATAGTCGTGTAGAAGATGATTATATACAAAATCATAATTATGATAAATATGCAGCTATAAAATGTAAAGAATTAAATAATGATATATTAATGAAAAGTAAAGATTATGATACTGTTATAATAGATGAAGCACAATTTTTTGAAAATCTAGTAAATTTTGTAGAAGCATTATTAGCAGAAAAAAAATATGTTATTGTAGCAGGATTAAATGGATGTGCTAAACAAAAAAAATTTGGATTTATTTGTGATTTAATACCATTATGCAATAAAATAACTAAATTATCAGCTATATGCACGATTTGTAATGATGGAACACCAGCTGATTTTACTAAAATAAAAGAAGGAATAAGATGTGATTCACAAGTAGTAATAGGTGCGAATGAAACATTTATGGCAGTATGTAGAAAGCATTTATAATTTTATATATAATAATTTATTTATAAAGATAAATAGATTATATTAGTATAAGTTTATGAATAATAATATATATATAAACATAGATAAAATAGAAACAATTATAGATAAATTAGTTAATTATAGTGGATGTTTATTTGAAATAATCTATGATAATAAATTACCTATGCCTGGTATGTCTTTTGTAGAAAAAGATTTTAGAGGTACAAATAGATATAAAGTAGTTATTAATTATGATTTAGTTAAAAATGAATCACCTAGTGTAATAGCACATATTTTATCTCATGAATGGGGACATCATATGCTAAAACATACATTACTAAATCCATCATTATTATCTGCTCATAGAATATCAGAAACAGAAATAGAAGCTGATACATATGCTTATAATTTTATTATTCAAAACAATTATAATATTGAAGATATTGAAAATTATATAAAAAAAAATTTTGAATATGAATCTAGAGATTTTCAGAATAAATTAGATTTATTTAAAAAAAGAATTAATGTATTAAATAATAAAATATCTAATTAAATTAGTTATTATCTTTATATATTTTTAATAATATCAAAAGACCTAATATCATAAGTGGATAATTAAATTCATTTTCTAAAAATGTTTGTTCTTTTTTATTACCTCCACTAAATATAGCATTACTTATTTCTTTCCAAGGATCAAGATTTTGAGTTTCAACTTCTTCTTCTTCAACTATATCATCACCTCCTGTACTTTTATTTTTTATTTTTTTTCCCATATGTTTTCCTGTATGTTTTCTTGTATGGTTTTTTTGATTTTTTGTATATTTTTTTTTACCTCCTTTGCTTGTATCTGATTTGTTTGTAGTACCAAATAGCATTTCTCCTGTTTTTTTTGCTATAAGTCCTTCTATAGTGCCAATATTTCCAAGAGCGCCTCCGATGTCCATATTTATGTATATATATATATTATATTTTATTTATTATTTATTAAATATATGTAAATAAGTAATGGTAATATAATAAACATATTACTATTAATACTAAATTCACACAATAATGGTAGATTAAAATAATATACATTATTTTCATATTTAGAATATGTAAAATTAATAATAAGTAAAAGTATTATATATATACTTAATGTTTTATGCAGATAATCGTTAATCATTGTTTTATATATAATATATAATATATTAATTTAAGAATTATATAAATAAATTATCTATCATGCATTTTAGTAAGATTATCATTAATATTTTGTAATTGATTGTTAATATTAGATAAAATACTACATATATTAGTGCCGTTATCATCTAATAAATATTTATCTAAATTAAGTGTTTCAAAATCAAAATTTTCAGAACCATAGTCTTCATCTTCTAGATTATTATTATTATTATTATTAATATTATTATTAGTACTATTTTGGAAACTATCTGTAAAATCTTTAAATAAATTATTTAAACTTTCTTCATTACCTAATGTCTTTAAATTATTAATAATATCAGAAAAAGCATTACTGTCTCCTAATTTATTGATTTGATCTTCTAAAGTTTCACCGGCGTCTTTATCAATATCATCAATTTGTTCTAATAAAGATTTAGCAGTTTGTTTACTAGTTTCATCAGAATTATCAGCCATATAATAATGATTTATATAATAAAAAAAAAATTATAACGCTATTATAATAAAATTAAACAGATTTATATATAAGAGATTAATATATATATATATATGATATACGTGTTACTATTATATAATAATCTTATAACAGGAAATATATTTATACATTCGAATGATTTTATAGAAATGAATGAAAATAATATAATAAGTATGGTTTCAGTAGGAACAAATAAAACATATACAACTTTAAATAATACTAATAGGAAATATGAATATGAAACAGAAATAATGAAATATATAGGTTATTTAATATTTAGTAGTGAAGATTTTGATAATATTGAAGAACAAATAAGTGGATTTTTGGATAAAGATTATAATTTAGTTTGTTTAAATGATAGCTATATTCTTACAAATTATAAAAGTGTAAAAGAATATAGTAAAAAAGAATGTATAGTTTATAAAATAAAATTAATAGAATATTTTGAAATATATAATAAATTAACAAAAGAATTAAAAGATAAAATTTATTTAATATTATTAAAAAAACATTATAAAATGAATATTACAAAAAATTTATTAAATATATTATTTAAGAAATAATATTAAGATATATAAAAATAAGAAAATTTGTAATAACCAATCCATAAAATATATCAACTAATATTAATTGATTTGGAATATTATTAAACTTATAAGTAAAATATATATTCATAGATAAATATATTAGAAAACATATAAAATTAATATATAATATTTTAATATAATTAAATTCAATAGAATTAAAATAAAGTAAATATAATAAAAAGAACCAATATATAGAATATATAATAATTCTATATTTATACATATCATCAGTAGTATTATTATTTTGAATTTTGTAAGATTTTTTATAGTAATTATATATAATATAATCAAACAATGCGATTATAACTAAAATTTTAAAAAAATGAAACATATATAAATATATTATAAAATAATGTAAAATTAATTATAAATTATTTTTTTTTTCTACTAGTCTCTTTAGGTTTAGATTTAGGTTTAGGTTTAGTTTTATTATTCTTAACAATTTTAGTTTTTAGTGTAGAAGATATTTTAATATCAGATAAATCATCTAATTTTTCTAATTTAGAATTATAATCATTATATTCTTTTACAAATGTATCTAATTCAATATTCCACATATCTTTATTAGATAAAGAAGTAATATAATTAATTTTATCAAGAATATTTTTTAATTCTTCTTTAAGTTTATCTAATTTTTCTTCTGTTACAGAATCCATTCTCATACTTAATAAATATTCATAGTCTGGTTCAGAATTTTCAGATTTAGAAAGTTTCATATAATTAGAATTTTCTAGTTCTTGAATTACATCAGTTTTCTTCTTTTTATATAAAATTAAAATATCTTCAATTTGTTCTGTGATAAATCTAATTTTATTTTCAAGAACATCTTTAATATAATTATATTTTTTAAGTAAACTATCTTTTCTTTTAGAATAATAAACAAGTCTTACTTTATAAAATTCTTCTATCATTTCATTACAATTTTCATATTTTTGTAAGATAGAATTAGAATTATATGCGACTAAATTAGTAAGAGCAATATTTTTAGTTAATTTTAATACTTTATGAATTTTAGTAATTCCAAATTCATCAGGAGCTTCTTCTAATATAAGTTTATCTAAAACTTTCTTTTGTACTAAAATAACAAAACAAGCTCGTGTATCAGTGCTATAATTTTCATAATTTTCAATCCAATTAATTTTAGGATCTAATCCAGATACAGCATTATCAAGGAATTCTTTATATTCTTCAATACTTGTACCAATAGGTAATTCTAAAATTTTAATTGTATTATTATTAATAAATTCAAATACACCTTTATTTATATAATTTTTATCATTTACTTTATGAAATGTGCCTAAATAATTTTTATACCAAGGAACAAGTTCAGTTGTAAGTTCTTCTTCATTTAATAAAGTTCTGATAGAAGCAATAATATCCAGTGGATTAAATTTAGGAATAAATGTAGACCAACCAGTTCCAATACCAATAGCACCATTAATTAAAATTAAAGGTAAAATAGGAACATATCTTTCAGGTTCAATGGATAATCCATCATCATTTAGGAAATTAAGATTATCATTATCATCTTCATTAAATAATAATTTAGTTAAAGGAGCTAATCTAGTAAAGATATACCTAGGAGATGCAGCATCTTTACCATTTTGAAGTCTAGTTCCAAATTGTCCGGATGGAACTAATAGTTCAATATTATTACTACCAGTAAAATTTTGAGCCATATTAATAATTGTGCCTTGTAAACTTGCTTCACCATGATGATAAGCTGTTTGTTCACTAACATATCCACAAAATTGTGCTACTTTAACATCTTTAGTAAGATTTTTCTTAAATGCGGAATATAATACTTTTCTTTGTGAAGGTTTATTACCATCAATTAAATCAGGAATACTTCTAAGATTATCAGAATTAGAGAAATGTATTAATTCACTATCAATAAATTCAGTATATGTAACTTTATTATCTCCTTCAATAATTGTTAATTGTTTATCTTTATCATATGTTTTTAACCAATTTTTTCTAGCATCTGCTTTATCTTTACTAAATGCTTTAATAATAGAATTATTAGCATTATTATCTACTTCAAAACTAACTGTTTTTAAATTACTAAAATATTCTTGTGCTTCTTTTCTATTTGAAGTTCCTAATCCTTTATAATATTTAATAGAATACCCCCCTGTATTATTATTATCTTTCCAAGTATTATAATCTGTTAAATTATAGAAATGTTGTTCATTTTTACCTTTAATAGCTTTTACAATAGGTGTAACCATACAAGTAATGAAATTTTTAGCAAATAGACTATTCCATTTACAATGAAATAAGTTAATTAATAAACCTTTAATATGGAAACCATCATAATCTTGATCGGTCATAATCATAATTTTACCATATCGTAGAGTTTTAGTATCTTCATATACTTTATCTATTTCTAATCCAAGAATTTTTTTTATATTATTTATTTCTTCATTTTCATAAATCTTCTTTTCTGTTACATCTCTAACATTTAAAACTTTTCCTTTTAATGGAAATACACCATAATGATTTCTTCCTACTACAGATAATCCAGCAATCGCTGTAGCACGTGCTGAATCTCCTTCTGTTAAAATTAAAGTACATTGTTCTGATTGTTTAGTTCCCGCAAAATTAGCATCATCTAGTTTTTTAATACCTCTAATACTACCTTTTTTTGAACCATCAGATTTTTTAAATAATTTTGTATTTTCTAATTCAATTGAATTATAAATTCTTTCTAATACACCAAGTTTTACTAATTTATCAATAAATTTATCAGATATATCACATTTTGAACCAAAATTACTTACATTTGTAGTCATACTTTCTTTAGTTTGACCATCAAATGTAGGTTCTTCAATAATACATTTAATAAATATCCAAATATTTTCTTTTAAATACGATGCTTTTACATCTACTTTATTTTTTTTCTTTTGAGAAACATCATTTAGTTTTTTAACTAATTGATTAATAATATTATCTACATGTTTTCCACCACGAGTAGTAGTAATACCATTTACTAATGATACTTGTAAATATTTATGGTTTGGACTTAATACAACTCCTACTTCCCATCTATCAAATCTTTCAATAATTATATCTTTCTCATCAATATCACCATTTGTATAATAATTTACATAATTTGTTAAAGAACATAAAATATTATTATTATTTAATACTACATTTACATTAGTTTCATGTTTTTTTAATTTTGGATTTAATGTTAAATTCATATTTCCACTAAACCATAAAGCACAATCATATACACGTTTACAATAAATATTATATAAATCATCAGTTAATCCACTTACTCCAAATCTATTATAATCTGGTAAGAATGTAATTTTTGTATATGGTTCTTCTTTATATTTTGTAATAATTGGTTCTTCTTTAATAGTCATATTATTTCTCCAAATTTGTTTATATAATAATTTTGCTTTTCTATCAACAGATTCTACTATAAATGTTTTTGAAAATATATTTGTTAATTTTGCACCATATCCATTTTTACCACCTGTAATCTTTTTTTCTTTACCATCTTTAAAATTTTCAGATGTTAATAATTCTCCAAATATTAATTCAATTACATAAATACCCTTTGTTTTTTCTGTATCAATTTTTTTTACTTCAATTCCTTCACCATTATTTAATACACTGATTATCCCTGTTTCTTTATCAATATTTACTTCTAAATTATTCATTACTCTTACCATTTTTTTTGGAAATTTTTCTTTTTCTTGTTGTGTTCTAGTATGATTATCTATCGCATTTACAATTATTTCATCAAAAATTTTATATAATGCAGGAACATAATTAATAATTCTTTTAACTATTTTCCCATTTTCTAAAATATATAATTCTTTTTCTTCATTTATAGATGAACCAACATATGTATCAGGTAATTCTCTAATATGTTTTAAATGTTCCATTTGTTGATACTTATTATCATTTTTAGAGTTCATTATTTTTTTATAAGTTTAAAGTTTTAAATATGTTAAATCAATTTAGAGATACAAAAAATATATTTATTAATAAATTAATAAATTATTAAATTTTTTATATTATATATATATATAATATAAATGTTTTCATTACACGGAGGGAAAAAAAAACCTTGTGCTAAAGGGTCGCGTAGAAATCCTAAAACTGGAAGATGTAATAAATCTAAATCAAAAAAATCAGTAAAGACCGTTAAATCTGCTAAATCAGATAAATCAGCTAAATCTGTTAAATCTAAAAAAAAGGCTTGTCCTAAAGGTTCACGCAGAAATTCTAAAACTGGAAGATGTAATAAATCTAAATCAAAAAAATCAGTAAAGACTGTAAAATCTGCTAAATCAGATAAATCCGCTAAATCTGCTAAATCTGCTAAATCTAAAAAAAAGGCTTGTCCTAAAGGTTCGCGCAGAAATTCTAAAACTGGAAGATGTAAAAAATCTAAATCAAAAAAATCAGATAAATCTGTTAAATCTGCTAAATCTGAAAAAAAAGTTAGATGTTCTTCAAACACAAAAAAAGAAAATTGTGGTGTAGGTTCTAAAAAAAATATATGTTTATGGAGTGATAAACATAAAAAATGTTTAAGTAAATTATCTAAATTATTAAAAGAAGACGATATTGGTGTAGAAACAGCATTAGCAGCTGAAGATATGTTAGCTCAAGCAGAAGAAAGTAATACTTCTGATATTCCTGAAATAGAAGAATCAGATGATGTTAATGAAGATGCTGTTTATGAAGATGCTGAAGATGCTGTTTTAGGTTCAGAAGAAGATGAAGAATTAAAAGAAGCTGAAGAAAAAAAACCCAAAAAACTAATAACAGACCATTTCAAAAAAGTAGAAGCAGTTGGCGGAGAAACAGACCAATTAATTGGTGGAACATCATCTATGGCTACTATGGATATAAATTTTGATAATTTAAGTGCTACATCATATTTTTAAATTATTTTTTAAAATTGATTTATAAATAATATATATTATATATATTATAATGGAAGAATTGAATATTATTAATAAAATTGATAATTCATTTTTAAATAATGAATTAATCTACGAACAAGTTAATTCTAAAAATAAAATTAGTGAACCTGTATTAACAAAATATGAAAAAGCTAAAATTATAGGTATATCAGCACAACAAATTCAAACAGGACGAAAACCAGCATTAGAATTACCAACTTATTTAACAAATCCATTAGAAATAGCAGAATATGAATTACAGAAAAAAAAAACTCCTTTTATAATTAAAAGAAAATTACCAAATAATAAATTTGAATACTTTACAATAGATCAATTAGAAATTATATAAAAGAAATAATAAAATTAATAATAAAATATATTATTATAAATAATAATGTTTGAAATAAATAAGCAAATATATTTAATTTATTTCCAGTATTAAAAATACTAATATTCATCATTTGTTTATGTACTAATGGATTATTAGTTATTAAACAAATGATGAATATTAAAATATAATCTTTATATAATAATATATTTGATAAAATGTTGCTAGGTATAAAAGAGCACAAACTATTACTCATATCTGCATTTTTTTTATCATTTTTTTTATCATTTTCTTTTTTTGTTCTATTTACAGATTTTTTTTGCTGTATATGTTCCTTAAAATTAATATCATCATTTAATCTATTAGAAAACATTGAATTATTATTATTATTATAATTTTGATTATCAATATGAGTATGATTTATATCATTATGATTATTATTCATATTATTCATATTATTCATATTATTCATATTATTCATA
>CERS01116898.1_pt1 | contig 10387 bp, 9 predicted proteins | sample 356251 | NCBI WGS metagenome assembly CERS01 (sample SAMEA2621020, study PRJEB7988) | marine metagenome | isolation source: saline water (ENVO:00002010), including
GTTCGACAAGACAATAGTGGGATCCATATAATTGATGTTAGACAGACAGATTCCAGAATTCGTGCAGTTGCAAAATTCTTATCTAATTTTGATGCGGATAGAATCTTGGTAGTAAGTGCTCGACAGTATGGACAAAGACCAGCAAGAAAATTTGCACAAACAATTGGCGCTATGCGAATTGTTGGTAGATTCATTCCAGGAACACTAACCAATTCTCGTCTTCGAACTTACATTGAACCTGAAGTAATTGTTGTAACTGATCCTGCTGCTGACCAGCAAGCACTTTCAGAAGCGGTCAGTTCCGGTCTACCTGTCGTCGCTATTTGTGATGCGAATAATAGATTAAGAAATGTTGACCTTGCTCTTCCAGCTAATAACAAAGGGCGTCGTTCTTTGGCACTAGTATACTGGTTATTAGCCAGAGAAATGATGAAAGAACGCGGTGTAATTAATGATGCAGATTGGGAAAGAGCTCAAGATGTAATGGACTGGGAGTCCACCTTCTAATGTTGTTGAAAGCGATATGGGGAGTTTATCACGCCGATGGTGGAATTGTCGGTGAACTCCAGTATGTTTTTGGAAAGTTAAGAGGTACAGCACACTGTGCTTTGTGTGATATCACACATTCCTTTGTTAGTGAAAAGAAGTCTATGAAAGAATGTCGTTCTAATAGTCCAGTACCATTTCATCTAGTTCACTTAAATGAGCAAAGTGAGGGACTTCAATCGATAACAGAGGGAGTTACTCCATGTGTTGTTGCAGAGACTGATGAAGGGTTCCAAGTGATTCTATATTCTGACGAACTGGAAGAGTGTAATAAGAAAGTTGAATTATTTCAAGAAAAGTTTGATTTAGCCCTTAAAACATTCAATACAAATTAAAATTTCATCAGACATTCTGATAAAAAAATGTTTACTGGAGCGAATCATGTTCGAACAGCCGGTTCCATTATTCCTTGCTCCGATGGCTGGAGTAACGGATCTTGCATACCGATTACTAGCTAGAGAATGTGGCGCTGATCTTTCGATAACTGAGTTTACTGCAGCATCTGGACTCTCGAGGCATGATGCAAGTTCATGGCTAAAGGTCGAATCAGATCCTCGTGAAAAACCATTTATCCCTCAAATATTTGGAGGCGATATTAATGAAATGGTTACAACTGTAGAATTATTGGAACATAAAGCAGATATTATTGATATAAATTTTGGTTGTCCTGCTCCAAAGGTGTGTAGGAATAATGCAGGTGCAGCATTACTCAGATCTCCAGACCAAGTAATTGAGATGGTTAGAGCTTGTATCAATGCAACAAATGTTCCTATTACAGTCAAGATGAGATTAGGGACTGGTTCAGGCCCCAATACAGCCTTAGAAATTACTCAAAGATTAGAAGATGAAGGTGTTGAAAGGGTATGTGTCCATGGAAGAACATTGAGACAGAGGTATTCAGGTGAGGCGGACTGGATACAAATTAAAGAAATAGTAGACTCAGTAGAGATTCCAGTAATTGCCAATGGAGATATTACTGATGCTAAAACTGCTTTATCATGCATGGAAGTAACAGGAGCAGGGGGTCTAATGATTGGTAGAGGCGCTATAGGTAGGCCAATGATATTTCATGAGATAAAAAGAGACTTAGGATGGACCGTTGGTAAGCCACCTTGGGATGACGATAATATTGCATCTTCCCGTTTATGGTGTTGGAATAGATATCTAGAATTGAGTAATGAATTATATTCTGGCATTAGAAATAAGAATTTAAAACGTCATGCAGTATCATTTACCAAAGGACTTCCAGGAGCATCTAAAATGAGAGTAGAATTACATTCTATTTCTACTCAAGAAAAAATGGGTATTAGAGTTAGGAAATATCTAGAAGAGTTGGTAGAAATAGAACAACTTTCTATTTAGTATAATACACTTAAACCGTAATGACTGTATTCTATTAGTTACTGGACAATGTGTGGATGAGAGTATTTTCATTCTTCTAATGCTCGCAGGATTGATTGGAGGTTTTGTAGATAGTGCTGTTGGAGGAGGGGGGCTTATTCGCCTACCTGCATTATTGGCCGCTGGCCTTCCTTCTCATCAGGCACTAGCTACAAACAAATTCGGTTCAACATGGGCTGCAGGGATGTCTAGTGCTCAATATTGGATGAGTGGAATTGTTCCCAAAAAAGCGGCATTAATTGGTTGGTTTTTAATGTTAATAATGTCTGTTTTTGGAGCATTAGCGGTAACAAAAATCTCAGCATCATGGGTAATTATCTTAGTCTTCATTGTTCTTTTGATAATGTTCTTGTATGTATTATTTAGAAGAGAATTCGGAGTTGAAGAAAATATTCGTGAAGAAAGAGTACTTCCTGTAACAGTCAGTATGTCTACAGTCTTCGGATTTTATGATGGTTTCTTGGGACCTGGAACTGGAAATTTCCTAATCGCTGGATATGTTAAAGAAGTAGGATTCAACATGAAAAGAGCAGCAGCAACATCGAAGATTGTTAATTTTGGAGGAAATTTAGGGGCACTTATTTTATTTGCTTCAATGGGCTTAGTAGACTATGCTGTAGGTATCCCATTTGCTATCGTAAATATAGTTGGAGGATTACTTGGATCAACCTATGCGCTAAAGTATGGAACTCAGTTTTTAAGGCCCCTATTTTTGATCATTTCTTTCTCTTTAATATCAAAAATCGGATATGATATTTTACTATCCTAAACCACAATCTTGAAACCAAAGAACCGGGTAAAGTGACCATGTCAAGTGATAATATGTACTACAGGATGATGGGAAATACTGGTATTCAGGTTTCTGTGCTATCTTATGGTTTCTGGGCAACTTATGGAGTTAAAGATAGGCTACAGGATGACGAAGGGGTTGAAATGGCCAAAGAATGCATGAAAATTGCTAGAAATGCTGGTGTTAATTGTTTTGATCATGCTGAGGCTTATGGTAACCCTAATGGAGAAGCTGAGAGAATTTTTGGTATTGCGTTATCTGAACTTCAAGAAGAAGATCCTGACCAATGGAGACGTTCTGAAATTGTGATTACAACAAAAATTTTCTGGGGTGGAAATGGAGTCAATGAATCTGGGCTATCAAGAAAACATATTATGGAAGGCTTAGATGCTTGCTTACAGAGACTACAATTGGAATATGTAGACATGGTTTTCTGTCATCGTCCAGACCCATTCACACCAACCTCAACAGTTGTTCGTGCTATGACTGATGCTGTTAGAAATGGATGGGCTACGTCATGGGGTACTTCCGAATGGTCTGCTGCTCAAATTATGGAGGCAATCTGGTTTGCTAAATCTGAAGGTTTGGAACCACCAATGTTTGAGCAACCTCAATATAATATGCTACATAGACAGAGGTTTGAGAACGAATATTTCCCGCTATATCAGCCTCCATATAACTATGGAACTACAATTTGGTCACCATTGAGATCCGGATTCTTGACAGGGAAATATAATGATGGTATTCCAGAAGATTCACGACCTACTCAAGAAGGATATGAGTGGCTTATTGAGGACTTAGAAATGCGTAAGAAAAATGGAGAAGTAGAAATAGTCAAGAAACTTACACATTATGCTGCTGAAAATTTTAATTGCTCCACCGCTCAATTAGCTCTTGCTTGGTGTCTTAAAAATCAAAATGTTAGTACTATTCTACTCGGAGCTACTAAACCAGAGCAGATGATAGAGAATCTTGGCTGTATTGAGATAGCAGAGAAGATGGATGACAAGCACATGTTAGAAATTGATTTAATTCTAGGCAATAAACCAGATGACTGGATAGGTTATGGTGGAGCAGGAAATCGACAATTAAGGACATTATAATATGGTGATTCTATGGAAACCGGACTTAATGGCAAAATTGTTCTGGTGACTGGTGGTGCTGGAGGTATTGGTGAAGCGATTTGCAAAGCTTTCGCAACAGAAGGTTCCAAAGTGATAGTGCATTATCATAGTTCATTAGAAAATGCTACAAAGATTGCTGATGAAATTCAAGGATTTCCAATCAAAGCAGATTTAACAGAATCGTCTGAAAGCGATTCAATGATTGACAAAATTATTGAAAAATATGGTCAAATAGACATCTGTATTGCAAATGCAGGTTTTTATCCTTCTGAATCTCTACCGTTATGGGAAATAGATATAGAACGTTGGAAAAACACAATTTCTTCCAATCTAGATATATCAGTTAATACTGCTAGAAGTTTCCTTAAACATGCTTCTCGTAATAATAGTGGTTCAATTGTATTTATTGGTTCAACTGCAGGAATATATGGTGAATCAGGACATTCAGATTATGCGGCGGCTAAAGGGGCAATAACTTCAGGATTACTTTTATCATTGAAGAATGAAGTTTCAAATTTTGGAAATATCAGGGTTAATGCTGTTTCACCCGGATGGACAGTTACACCTAAGAAAATAGAACATGGTATCGATGAAGAATTGATTAATAGGGCTACAGCGACTATGTCTCTAAAGAAACTAGCAACGCCAAAAGATGTAGCAAATGCAGTTATTTCAATTTCATCAGATTATATTTCTGGACATATCACTGGGCAAGTTATTGAGGTTGCTGGTGGTATGGAAGGAAGAATAGTCTAGGGCTAATTTTGGAGTTGATAAAATGCATGCTAGGGATAGTTTTATTCTACCTAGAACAGGTATAATTTTGAAGAATCGAACAGTTCTTGCTGCTATGACTAACAAACAGAGCCATGAAGATGGAGTTCTATCTGAAGCGGAGAAAAAATGGTTAATTCGTAGAGCAAAAGGAGATTTTGCAATAATTACTACTGCCGCAACAAACGTCACAGAAACTGGACGTGGTTGGAATGGAGAAATGGGAGTTTGGGGAGATCATCACATACCAGGATTAACAGACTTAGCAGATGGTTTGAGAGACTCCGGCTCTATTAGTTTAGCTCAATTATTTCATGGAGGAATGCGAGCGCCACAGAGTATCAATGGTGTACAACCTGTTTCTGCAAGTGTAAATACTGAGTCAGGAATGAATGGTATTTACACTAGGGCTTTGGAAGAAAATGAAATTTATCAAATGATTAATTCATTCGCTGAAGCTGCAGTTCGATGTGAAAAAGCCGGATTTGATGGAGTAGAATTACATGGTGCTCATTCTTATTTAATATGCCAATTTTTAGGTAAAATTACAAATCGTCGCGAAGATGAATGGGGCGGAAATCTTGAGGGAAGAAGTAAGTTTCTCAGAGAAATCATAAAATTAATTAGAGAAAGAACGAGTTCTGATTTCCTAATTGCTGTAAGAATTTCTCCAATTATTGAAAAAGTAGGAATTTCACTTGAAGACAGCCTTGAACTATCTAAAATGTTATCTAAATTGGATATTGATATGTTACATATTTCATGTTGGGATGTTTTTCAGAAAGTTGAATCGCATTCCCAGAGTAGAAGCTTAACTAAATTATTTAGCGAAGTAATTGGTAATTCACTACCATTGATATCTACTGGTGCTGTATGGACTGCGAAAGATGCACAATTTGTAATAGATGAAGGTGCTGATTTAGTTGGTGTCGCTAGAGTCGGTATTGCTCATCCAGATTGGCCGAAAAATCTTCATGATATGTTATACTCTCCAGAAAGACCTCCCTTTTCTACAAATCATCTTCTCGAAGCCGATCTGAGTCCAATTTTCGTAGATTATATGAGGGCTTGGAAAGGTTTTGTCACCGATGGAAGATGATCATATTCCTAAGGACTCATCTATTCTTTTGGCTACAGTAATTAGTCTCCTGATAGTCCTATCTAAACGATTCAAGACTCTTTCTCTAACTTCATCTCCATTTCTACCAGCTATTCTAAATCCATAGGGCATTCTCCCCCCTAATGTATTAAGTAACAATTTTTGATTTTCTATTTCTACATTTTTGAGAATATCTTGAATTTTTTCTATGTTAAGATTTTTTTTCTTTATTCCTGACATAATCTTTTTTGTTACATCTGAATCTAATCTCCCCAAACCACCTCTTGTGATTAACCATTCTTCACCTCTGGCGTCGAACTGTCTCATTAAACCAAGATATACATCTTGTGCAATCCTATCTGGCATGGCAACTCTTTCAATTATACTCATTTCTAGTAATCTTTCAAGAACTCTTTGAACCCTTGATCTTGTTTCATTCAATCTTTCTGCCAATACAAGTAAAGTAACTGCCCTTTGGCTTTGAGATAACTCTATTGTTATTCTTTTTGCTAGGTCATCATCTGACTTCCCTCTTTCACCATTTAAGCCTAAATCTTCAATTAGTGAATCGATCCGATTTTGTCCTTCAATTGTAGCACTCGGTTCTGCAATCTTAATCCTAAATCGTCTTTCTTCTTCCTCAGCAGCAGTCAACATTCTTTCTTCAGATTCAACAATTAAACTGGATAATTCTGAGAGGCGTATGTCAATAATCTTCCTTGCTTGAACTCCTAATAACTCTACTGCAGTTGTCATCGAACCTCCTCTTAGTACATGTATATGCCATCTTCCCTTGAGTTCTGAAGAAACGAGTCCTGATTCTCTCAGTCTGAGCATTTGATTATGCATTGCAGTTTGTGATAATCCACAAGAATCACCCAATTCTTTTGTATTCCAACCTCTAAGTGGTTCTACTAATAATGATCCAGTAAACATTCTATGTAGTGCGCTAGGCTCATCATTAATATTCCATGATTCAGATTTTCTTCTTACTAAAGAAAGAGAATCAATTAACCATTCTAATAGAACCCCAGTATCTTTACTACCGGTTGGCATTGGGTTTTCTACCAACCTTAATCTGAACATACAACCTTATCCGATAATTCAGAGTGTAAGAGCATTCTGCTAAACTTTGTACAATTTTGGCGAATCAAGCATACTCTGCTCTTAAGTCAAGCCAATTATATTCAATTCTCGAGGACTTTAATCCTGACAGGTGATCTGCTAGAACCAATTTATTAGGCGATAAAATACCTCTATTCCTCAGAACACAAATTGCAGAATGAACAGCAGACCGCGATCTCCCCAAATCTCTGGCTAGTTGCGCTTGACTTTCAGGAACACAAGAAACTGCAAGTCTAACAACAATAGATTTTTGCAGACTGGATAGACCTACTGGTAACATTGCTGCTGCTTTTTGTTCATCCCTTACTCCTGTTCCTAATAGAATCTCTATTTGTGCAGGTGCACCGGCATAATAACAGGTTCTTCCGTTAACTGGAATTATAGTCACAGTTTTTTCATTAACTAGAACATCCAAGTGATGTCTAAGTGTTCCATTAGCAGCATTCATTCTTCTTTGTAATTCACGAAAATGTAAACCTGGTGATTTTTCTAAAGTAGTCAGAATTCTTGCACGTACAGGGTGTTCCCATGGGTGTTCACCAGGTAAAGAAATCGTACCTTCAGAAATTGGAGGAATAAATGCTGGAATTAGACCTGTAATCCCTAGTGTAGCTCCACCAAGAGCAAAAATGCCATCGATGGCCCAAGAACGCCTACTGCGCCACTGTTGGAGTAAAGCCATAACATTATTCTCATGAACTAGTCTTTGAAAGAATCGGTCATTTGAGTCGGTAACGCTTCATTTGTCAACTCAATCTTCTGAAACAACCATGTCATTGTGTATTTTCATGTATGCTACCAATGGGCCCAGTAGTCTTCCACAATTCCTACCATGAGTGGTCAATCTGTAAATTACACGAATGGGGGGGCCGTCTTCTACAACTCTTTCAACTAAGCCATTTTCTTGGCAAGATCTTAATTTATCTGACAAGGTTCTACTTGAAATTCCTCTTAATAAAGCCCTTAATTCATTGAACCTTTTATCCCCAGCTATGTACAAAGCAGATAGAATCTCAGTAGTCCATCTAGAACTGAACATGCTGAAAGAGATAACTGCAGCATCTACTTCCCATTCCATATTTTCCTCGCCTTCTTCATAGTAAGACTGGAAAATTTGCCTAATATCTCTTCCATTATCTTGTACCTGATCTAGAGCAGAATTAATCTTTTTCCAATCTTTATTTGAAACTTTCATCCTTGTTTGACTCATAATTAACAAATGTTGGGAACAGCATCTAGTGTATAAAATGCACCTTAGTGTGTGCTCAAATACTTTCTAATTGATATATTAATGGTTATTCGCTCAGTGTGAAAACTACACTAAGGTGCAGGAGGAAACTAAAATGGATAAATGGTTAGAATTATGGTTAGATGAAACAATGAATGAATTAGAAATTAGTGATAAGGAGGAAAAATTATGAATTTTAAGCAATTTTTAGAACTTGCAATTACAGGAATGGCCGAATATCGCAGTCCTGCTTGGTCTCAATCTCCCAGGAGAAAACTCAGGCTTCAAAAAAAATAATATTTTAGGGATTAAGAATTTGTATAAGTAGGTCTTCTTCCCTCGATTAATGCTGACAATCCTTCCAATGCATCTTTAGATTGGAAGATTGCATCTAGATTAGATAATTCTTTTTCTAAGCCAGCATCCAAATCTTCTCCTGTTTCGACAGCTTGGTTGAGAAGATCGTCTGCGATTCTCAAAGCTATGGGTGCCGTGTAGCCTAGAGATTTTATCTGTCTTGAAGCAAGTTTTTGATCTCCATTGAAATTTTCAGGAATTTTTCCAGACATTATTTCATCCATATTTTCATTTGAATAAAATTCTTTCGCAAATATCGAAACTGGATGATCTTCATTCTTTGGTTTACTAGGATATTTATTTTCAGGTTTTCCTTCTTTTGATAAACTAATTACTATCTGATTAATTTTTGCAGGATCAGTCAGATGAGTGATAATGCCTAATGCGGAGGCAACATTTGAGTCAAGGAAATTTCCTGCTAATACCGCATATCTAGATGCTTCTATTCCACAAATTCGTGGAGTTCTTTGTGTTCCTCCTAATCCTGGGAAGATACCAATACTGGTTTCTGGAAAACGAAATTGTGATCTCCTAGTTCCTATTCTATAATCGCAAGATAATGCTAGCTCCAATCCTCCTCCTAAGGCTAGACCTGTTGTAAGTGCGATAGTTGTCTTACTAGAATTCTCAAGTTTATTCAAGACTTCATGACCATAAGATGTGAAATCGTAAATATCTTTTATTGAATCTTCACGAATCTTATCTACGAAATATTTGACATCTGCTCCAGCAATGAATGCCTTACCTGCTCCTTCAATCACTATTGTTGAAATTTCTCCATTCGAATTTAACTCATCTAGAACTTCTCCTAATTGCTCTACAACTTTCTCATTTAGAGCATTCATTGCCTCAGGCCTGTTAATTACAATGGTTGCAATTTCTCCTTCCAATCTGGTATCAATGTAATTAAAATTAAACATCCCTTCTTTCTCATTTATCCATAATGGTAGATCAAATTTTGCTAATTTTGCATACTTTGTAGCCATCTTTTTTGCTTCTTCTATTCCAATTCTATTTGCAATCTCGAATGGACCTTCTGCCCATCTTAATCCTACTTTTGCTCCTCTATCAACATCTTCAATTGAACATATTTCTTCTTCTACAATTTGAGCAGAAACAGCAAAAACTTGCCCTAACAGTCTTTCTCTGATTATTTTTGATGTTTCATCATCACACTCTATATTCTGATCAATATCCCACATTCCTGAATTAGCTATGGTATTTTTTAGACACTCGGCTCCATAATAACGAGTACAATTCAATTGTTCAGCAAGATAATTTGTAGCATGTAACGCTATTGAAGGACCAGTTAAATTCATCAATGCGAAGGGGCCCATCCCGATATTGAATGCTTTTTCAGCAACTGCATCAATTTGAGCAATTGATGCCACGCCCTCATCAACAAGATGACAGGCTTCATTCAGCCACGGAACAAAGAATCTGTTTACTACAAACCCTGGTCTATCTTTGCAAATTATCACAACTTTACCCATTGTTTTGCAGTATTGTTCAACAGCCGCCAATGATTCTTGCGAAGTGGTTTCTGCAGGAATAATCTCAATTAATCTATTCTTAGCTGGATGATAAAAAAAGTGCAAACCTACAAATTTTTCAGGTCTTCCAGTCGCTTTTGCTAACTCATTTACGGATAATGATGAGGTGTTAGATGCTAGAATTGTTTTCTCGTCACAAACTTGATCTAGAATATTAAACACATTTTTTTTGATTTCAAAATCTTCGAAAACTGCTTCAATTACAAGATCAGTATCTGGTGCCACATTTTCAGTTCCTACAACACCTGTAATTCGATTTTTAATCTCTTCAACTTTTTCAGGTTTGAATATCCTTCTTTGGATTGCTTCTTCAAGAAAATCACTGATTATTTTTTCTCCCCTATCTACCCACTGTTTTTCACGATCAACCATTTGAACATCAAATTGTTC
>CERS01179411.1_pt1 | contig 10372 bp, 6 predicted proteins | sample 356251 | NCBI WGS metagenome assembly CERS01 (sample SAMEA2621020, study PRJEB7988) | marine metagenome | isolation source: saline water (ENVO:00002010), including
ATATGTTTTCCCAGCATATAAGCCATCCCAACATCCAAGCCAATACCAAAAGTTTGATAATGATCAGCTCGTTCCTGAAGATATTTTAAGGATGTTCCAATAGATAAGCTATCTAAAACATGAAAACTAGATGCAAGATAACTTGCCGTTGCATTATAAAATAAGGTATTACCAGAAAACGTATAGCGACTAGTGGTCTCATCATAGGTTGTTTCTTTAATATCATCCATATATGCATTAATAATACCTACGCCAATAGGGTGTCCCATAATTGTAAAGAGTCCTTGCATAGAAACATAATGAGTTTCATAAGCTTGTGTACCCATAAATCGAACTTCTGGATTCGTTGAAAAACTAAGCAAAGCAGGGTTCCAATAAATAGCATCACTATTCTGAGCAATACTTACATGACTCATTCCCATACCAGAGGCTCTTGCCTGAATACCATTTTCAATAAAAGCTCCCGCATTATTAGATCCATACACTAGGAACGGAAAAGAAAAAATAAATAATAGTAATATGCTAAATAAGTTCATTTTAGTACCAATATCTTTGTTTTAATTATCTTAGTATCAGAGTCAGTTCTAGCAATCAAATAAAGAATATAGGGTCCATTAGCGACCACTTCACCAAAATCATTACGTCCCGACCACTCAATGCTATGAAACGATGCCGTACCCCCTTGTGGATCTCCAGAACTAAAATGACGATGCCATAATGATTCCCCGCTAATCGAATAGATATAAAGATTAATATCAGCATCCTGTGAAAGTTCATACTGAATATAGGTAGATTCAATAGCTGGATTAAATGGGTTTGGACCAGTTAACATAGCTGACTGTTCACCAAGTGGTCCAAATACTTTTAAAGAATTGATATCAGAAATACTCTGTAATGAACCAAGTTCAGTATTAAGCATAATCGTATAAAATTCCTTAGGAGCAGAGACTGGTAGATGAGTTTCATTGGGTTTTAAATCGATAGCTTGAAAATAATAATCAATAGCCGTTACAGCATCATCTGAATTTGAAATAGTATAGCTATAATCATCGCCTAATTTAGTCATCGTAGCAGTATGCCATAAACTAATAGGGACGTTATCAATCGTATAGCGATAAAAAAGTGTAACAATGGGTAGTGACGATGACTTCATAGCATCAATAGCAGTAGCTGTAATTAAAATATCATTAGCCTTACTAGCTTGCGTAAGATGATCATGGTCGATAACGGGACCTTCCGTATCAAGATAGGTTAAAGCATGTTTAACATGAATCATACCATGACCATAAAGGGGATCTTTTTCACTATCACCAAGATCAGTCGCTGAATTAAAAAGTGCTTTCTTAACATCTGAAGATGTAATATCTGGATAAGTGCTCATCAGCAGTCCTGCCATTCCAGCTATATGAGGAGCCGCCATAGAGGTACCAGGATAACTAGCATAAGTTGAATCAGGAATAGTAGAATAAATATTGTGAGATGCAGGTACATTACCACCCGTACCCCCAGGTGCAGCAATGTCAATTCTATCACCAAAATTACTATAATTATCTGCAAAAACACCCGTATGCCCAATGGAAGATACAGCAATCACCCCTTCATAAGAAGCTGGAACAAAATTACTAACATCACTCGAAATATTACCAGCCGCAGCTATAACCAAACAATCATTAGATAAAGCCATATCGATACTATGTTTCATAATGTAGTCAGAATCAGCATCTAAGTTAGATTGATCAGCGCCAAAACTTAAATTAAGAATATTAGCTCCGTTATTAACGGCATAGAAAATAGCAAAATAAACATCTAGGGATCTTAATCTGCCGTCTTTATCGCTTGATTTAAGCGTCATAACAGAGCATCCTGAACAAATACCAGCCATACCTATTTGATTATTAGTCTTGGCCGCTATGATACCTGAAACATGGCTTCCATGAGAATTATCATCAGAAGGATCATTATTTTCATCAATAAAATTCCAACCTCTAACATCATCAATATAACCATTTTCATCATCATCAATCCCATTATCTGGAATTTCATTAGGATTGGTCCAAACAGCATCTTGTAAATCAGGATGAGTTAAATCGATACCCGAATCAATAACAGCCACTACAACCGATGAGTTTCCTTCAACATAGGCAAAGACATCATCATCATAATGAATCATTGGCATATTCCATTGCATACTCAAATAAGCAGGATCATTAGGAGTGGATTGTAAGGTATAAATATAATTAGGTTGAGCCCAAACAATATCTCTAGATGATTCAAAATCAGTTGCTACCTGTTCCATATCTAAAGTGGTATCTTCAAATTCAAGCTGATACATCCCATTTTCATCAAACGTTAGTAACGGTGATATTGAAGAATGAACAGAAGAAGGTTTTTTGACCGTAACTTTTTTAATTGATTTAATATTATATTGATCTAAAAAAAGCTGAGATTGAGAGGACGTTGGTGATTGAATGAGCGCATTAATAAGAGAGTGTTTAGATAAAACTAACAATTCACCTGGTTTATAATCTTGTGCGATTATATAAGAAGATAAAAAAATTAAAAGTAATAAGACTTTAAACCAATATATCATAATCAATCAATTAATATCCTGATTTTATAATTAAATAGCATCTAAAATAGATTTCCAAAGAGGTTAATTTAAACAAAAAAAACTAAAAATTTTCAAATGTTACACAATGCTATTTAAATTTTAATGAAAAGTATACTAGTATAGTATAGTTATTTCGTCAAAAGTTTAATGCTGAACGATGATACATGTAAATATGAAATTTGAATTACGATAAAAATAAAGTTACTTAAGCCATCATATTGATCCTAAAAAAAATTACAGCCGTTTAATAGAACGGTAAAAAAGGATGATAGGATGAAATTAAGTAATGAAAAAAAGAAGATAATAGGCTTAGTTAGTGTTGGATTAGGGATAAGTTACATATCGTTTCCTAATATTTATTATCATATAGGTATCTTAGCGTGGGGCTGTTTGATCCCAATATTAATTGTAATTGGAAATTATACAGAATATCGAAAACGGTTATGGTTATGCTGGTTGTTTTTTCAACTATTTTTTTTATGTTTATTTTGGATGAATCCATTTGAATATTATGAGCGATATGAAACGTTATGGATGATAATCATATTAATCATTTTTTATAGTATTTTTCCAATTATATTTTCCTTAATAGTATCATTATTTAATCCAAAAAAACCGTGGCAATCTTTGGTAATAGTGCCATCCATATGGGGGGTAATGGAGTTTGTTCAAACGATCTTTCCAGTAGGGTTTCCTTTAAGTTTAGCCATATCGCAATATGATAATCCGATGCTCATTCAATTAGCTCGCTGGACAGGTATTTATGGTGTTAGTGTACTATTACTTGTTAATAATATAGGGATTTCTCTTTGGATCTTAGTAAAGAAAAAGCGATATTTATATTTAAGTATTAGTTTAATAATCCTAAATCTGCTAATTGGAATATATTACATAGTTCAAAAACCAGATACTAAAAATGTAAAACCTTATACTTTTTTTTTAATACAACCTAATATTAAGTGGCGAGAGGCTTATTATTCATTTGAAAATAATTATTTATATAAACATATACTATCCTCATTAACGAGGATAGCTAAAATAGCTACGGCTACATTAAAAGAAGGTGTTGTGGTATTTCCAGAACTCACAATATCTGATTTTAAGAGCACTAATCAAGAGCTTCAAAGGACAATTAAAGCAATAACAGATCAACGATATCATATGGTGATAGGAGCAAGACATGAGGGAAAAAATGCTGTTTTTTCATTTTCTCCACAGGCAAACATGTTAAGCAAATACAAAAAAAATAAACTAGTACCGATGTTTGAAAATAATGAAACAAAAGATACTAAATTTAATGACCCGCTTTTTTTATATAGTAATAAGATTCAGTTAGGAACGTTTATTTGCTATGAATCACTATTTCCATCAATCGCAAGGACACAGACAAAAAAAGGAGCAAATTTACTAGGAGGTGTATCCTTTAATACCTGGTTAGGAAATACAAATTGGGCCATGTTACATATGGCCTACCTACCGTTTAGAAGTGTAGAAAATAATCGGTATGCATTTTTTTTAAATAATAATGGACCTAGTATTATGTGTGATGAAAAGGGAAGGGTTATAGAAAAAATTACTTTAGGAAAAAAGGGGTTTATGATTGTGGAATGCCCATTAATAAATAATAAAACAGTATATACACGATTGGGAGATATATTTGTAATAGGGTTAGTTGGTCTGATAATACTAAGTACAATAATTGCCTTAAAACAAGGAAGTAGGAAAAGAATAATGATAAAAAATGAGTTGATACAATAATCAAAAATTGACAAATAGATCGGTCTATTTTAATGTTGTATTGCATGTAAATTTCTCTGTTACCTTTCAACTAGAGCTAACCCGTTTGAAAGGAAATCGTACTACTTAATAAAGAAAAAAGTTGGTCATTGCCAACTACTATAAACATTTAAAGGCTCATATCAAAGAAGGAGGCTGTAAATGACATATGTAATGGGTGATAACACGTAACGTTAGTCTAAGGTTTGAAGCGTGTTATGAACAATAAATGAGTAAAAAGGGAGTAAGAAATGAAAATAAATATTTTTTCAATTATAGGAAATAAAATAATACGATATGTATCGGGTTGTTTAATTCTAATGCTTGTTATAACAAGTTGTGGAAATCATAATCAAAATAAGGAATCGTTATCACAATCATTTAATCATTCATCTCAAATTATCAATGATGAAGAACCTGTAACAAATGCTGCTATTCAAGTTTTAAATAATAAAGTAGGAAAGATTCATAATACTGAAACAGCTGAAGATGCTGTGAATGAATTTATCAATTATATGGCAACTCGTTTTGAAGAATCAAGTTCCCAAGAAATATCTCAGTTAGGGCAACAGCAATCAAATCAAGCTATACTCAAGCAGTATATTAATAGTAGTCACATGGCTAAGCAGGAGCTAGCTATGAGAACGAGCAACGTATCAGCGCAAACAAAAGTTAGCCATTTCGGCTTAATATCAGCAGAAGAGCTAGCAAAACAAATTAATAAATACGATAGCTATGCTAATCAAGTAACAGAAGAAGAAATAGGTGCGATTCGTGATGCTGTACGACGATCAATGCCAAATATAGCGGTTGATAAAGCAAGTCCATTGATGTCAGAACTAGAGGCTAGTATCGTAACATGGGCATATGGAACGGGGGATGATGGAACCATGGCTCCAGGATCAATTACGCTGGAAAAACCTCTGTCTAAGGTATTATCTCAATCATTGAATGATCATAATGGGATTAAGAGCCAAGCCATTGCTTGGGTAGCCGTAACGGTGATTACAATGTTGGTAGTAGGGCTAGCTTGTGGCGTGAATTATACCGTTCAGCAAATGTATGAAGTGGACGTTTTTGGAAATAAAGTTAAGGATGATGAGATAATTAAGTTTTGTTGGAAGGAAAAAAGAGGTCGGCGGACGTATACACGGTGGGGAGAACGTAAAGAAACCACGTGGTACTATAGTATGCAAGACCTAAAAGACGCAGCTGAATCTTTAGAGGAAGCTGTTTATATTCATACTAATAAAAATCAAAACGGGATAGCCGTATTACCAAGTTCATTAAATGATAATTATCTTGGAATTGCAGCATCTAATCAGTCATTAGAGTTTCCTTGGGAAGAAAAAAAAGATAGTTTAAAAATAGGCGATTTGATTTTTTTAAAAAGTACTAGAGATGACGTTATCTCTAAGTTTTCTTACTGGACACATGTTTCAATGTTATATGAGAAAGTTGGGTCAGGTAGAGTATTAGAATCAGTACCAGGAATTCTAGGTACATCTGTCTATGAGTTAGGAGATAATTGGGATGATACAATTGCGATTGCAGTAAGAAGAATTTTAAATATATCAGAAGATAAAGTTATAAATGCGGTTAAACAATCAAAAAGAAAATGGCAGTTAATCAATTATAGACCGGATAAAATTAGGCCTGAATTAGTTAGTATTAATGGAAAAGTTTCATATTACAGTGATTGGAGTGATAAATATGATACATCAGCAATTTATTGTTCTAAATTAGTATGGTTAACCTTTAAAAATATAAAAAATGATTTGGGAGACTATATTAATTTAGATTCTAATGTAACCACATTTCCGGATTCTTATAAACGATATGGTATAACGTTAGACAGTACTAAAATGAATGCTCCAGATACAGATGATTATGGAAATACAATTACCAATGCATATATTGGTGTATCTCCAGATGATATTTATTCATCAAAGCACCTTGCATCTGATATATTTATTTTAGGAAGGTTTTAAATAAAGTAAGAAAAAAAATATGACTCGATAAACCATCAATAAGTTTATCGGGTCTAATGTTGAAGGGGTTATAAATGGGTCTAATAAAAAACAAAAATGGATTATTGATTGGGGGGATATTACTTAGTTGTATCCTAGGTATCTATATATGGAATACCGGAGCTATAAAAAAAGATCGTGTCTTATATAGTATTCAATATAAGGAATCAAAAACAGCTTTAGTGGGAATATCGTTAGATAATTATCAGGTTATACGTAATATTAAGCTTGATAAGAATTATAATAATATAGCCGTTCATAATAATAATGCTTATATATCTGTTTATAGAGATACTGATAAAGTTGGATTAATGCGTGCAGGAAAAGAATTTAGAAAATTAAATTTAAGTTCACCACAATTAGGTAAAACGGTAACAATGGATGGGCATACGCCAACAGACATTGTGGTATTAGATGATAAAGTATTGATTGAAACACGATTTTTAAATAGATCTCCAGTTGCATCCGGGTTTGAGGTGTATGATGAACAATTAAATTTTCTTTATAATATTAATTTTGAAGAAGCTTATGTGAGTTTTAAGTGGAAGGTGATAGAGAAAAAATATATTATTGTGCTGGCAAATAAATTAGGTGAAGACGATATCCATGATTGGAAGACCGTTGCGATAAAAATTGATTATAAAACTCATAAAATTTTAGATAAACGAGTGATTTATGGTAGTGATTTTTATGATTTTGATTTGATGGAAAACGACTTAGTAATTGCGTTTGTAGATAGAGATCAAAAAAAGGATAATGGTAAGACGAATCAGCATGATATATGGACATTAAATATAAATAGCTATGATTTGAAAAAGATAATGAAAATTGAGAGTGAGCCCATTAAATTATATAGTATTGCAAATAAAAATAGATTACTAATAGCCGATCACAATAAAATTAATATCATTAATTATAAAGAAAGATCATTATTAAAAAGTATTCAAATACCAGGAATAAGGGATTGGATTATAAAAGATAATAAACTATGCGTAAATCAACGATTTTTATTAACTAATTTTTATCAAGGTGATCCTCAAATTGCCATAGTAGATTTAGATTCGTATCAGGTAATTAAAGAAATTAAAGGAACGTTTGGAACCTTTGCTAAGACAGTGAATTAAAAAATAAATAGAAGGCGGGGGAATTAATGTTTATTTTATAATAAATATAAGTTAATTTTTTTATATTTTTAATAAAATGAAAAATAACATATAATTAAGAGTTAATGAAATTAATTCCATTATTGATTACATCAGGAGTTGCTCTAAAAAGTCCAAGCGGGCAGTTTGGTGTTAGGCAGATGCGTATCAAATCAGTCCAATCGAACGTACCATATTTAGGTAGAGATTCTAATAGTGCAGTAAGTATGAATGATTACCTGCCTTTTGCTGATAAAAATAATAGGATTGATTATCAGAATATGAATGAAGAATGTTTGGTAGAACCAAGGCTTTTAGCAGAGATTGATAGTAGCAAACCTTTGCCAAAAATATTAGTAGAAAGAGCACTCATAACAGGATTAGCATCACTAGGGCTTGCGGTGATATTACCACCAGTAAAGCAGTTAGGTTTATTAGGGACTATGTCATTTGGTCATAATATTGTACGTAGTGTAAAAGCGATAGCCCCGATCGTAGCATTTACTGCCAATATGCCAGCCTTATTAGGGCATCTTATGCAATCTATTCCTGAGTTTAAAGATTTACCAGAAAATTCAAAAATAAAAATAGCAATAAAAGTTGCGATATTAGCAACGATAAAACATTTTTGGGTGTGGCCTCATGAAAATAAATTAAATACATTAAGTATCGGGGTTGGTAATAGTATGCTAAATCAGAACCCAGAGTATATAAGGCGATTGGCACATGGGTTACGTGAAGCAGTTTTAATTATGTGTGTAGGTCAACAAGCATGTCGAGGAGTAAAGGATCAGTTTTTATCCTACGGGAATAAGGCGTTAATGCAAACAACATTCGACAGAATAGCATTTCGTACAAGTATTAATCCTATGTTTACAATAGCATCACGAGGACTTTATTTATTTGCTGTAAAAGAGGTGATTGATAGAACATCACTGTGTATTACTAAAGTAATGCAGCAACCTAAATAGCCATAACTATTTAAGTTAATTATAAATAAAAATGATACAATAAATTTAAAATGGATCAAAACTTATTTACTGTAGTAGAAACACGAAAAATAGAAAGATTTTGTATTAAAACGTTATCTATTACAGAGTATGACTTAATGCTTCGAGCAGGAAATGCATTAATAAATTATATCAAGCAAGTATTTCCTGATAAAAAAGTAATACAGGTTGTCTGTGGATCTGGTAATAATGGAGGAGATGGATATACCGTTGCACGATTATTATTAGAAAATGGAAAACGGGTAAGCTGTTATGAGGGAAAAGAGCCAACTCAAGAGTCAGCGAAAAAAGCAAGAAACGAGTTGATAGCTTCTGGATTAAATCCCCAATCATTTACAACATTAATGATACAAAAAGATGCCCTAATTATAGATGCTTTATTGGGAATAGGGTGCCATAAACCAGTGCAGGGGATATATCTAGACATAATTAATAAAATAAATGAATCTGGCGAAAGTATTCTTTCAGCAGATATCCCCTCAGGGCTATGTGCCGATACAGGAAAACCGCTTGGCTCTTGTATTGAGCAGGCTCATGTTCTGTCATTTATTACTAAAAAATTAGGGACGGTAATTGGAGATGCTGGGAAAATAATCCATAAGTTAACCTTAGATACCTTAGAGATTTCAGACGAATTATTGCAGCAAATAAGGCCATCTTATTACGTTATAGAAAAGACAGTTTTAGATAAGGTATCAAAAAAACGAGATAGTAATGCCTATAAAAATCAATTTGGACATGTATTACTTGTTGGGGGCGATAGTGGCTATGGAGGTGCGATTATCCTAGCCGCAAAAGCTGCTAGCCAAAGTGGAGTTGGTTTGGTGAGTGTATATACAAAAAAAGATCATAAAGAGCCTTTATTAACGCATTGTCCGGATTGTATGATTCATGATGAAGAATCTGATTTAAAAGCATTAATTGAGAAAGCAACTGCTATTATTATTGGGCCAGGACTAGGTTTGAGTGACTGGAGTAAAACCTGTTTAACAGACATTTTAGAATCATCAAAGCCATTGGTATGTGATGCGGATGCAATAACCTTGTTGGCAGAAAAAGCAACATTTCCAAAAAAAGATAACCTTATTGTGACGCCTCATGAAGGAGAGGCAAAGCGACTTGTAGGAGAGGATCATGATAATCGATATGCTATGTTAGCTGCCTTAGTAAAAAAAACAGGTGCGACAGTAATATTAAAAGGTCAAAATACCTTAATAAAGGAAGATGAAGAGACGTTTATTTGTACAAAAGGGAATCCTGGATTAGCAACAGCCGGGACCGGTGATGTATTAGCCGGAATAGTCGGTGGATTTTTAGCACAAGGCCATAGTTCTTTAATCGCTAGCAAGGCGGGTGTTTATTTGCATGCTGTCTGTGGAGATGCTTGTAGTGAGGCTTATAGTGAGCGTAGTATGACAGCAACTGATTTAGTCGTTATGATGAAAACAATGTTTTAACATGCTATGTATTAAGCATACTCAAAGAAGTAAGAGTTCGTTATAATACACGTATGAAACAGCAGCCATTTAAAGAGATGTTATGGGATAATGTAACAGATATATTTAATTTTACAGATATTACTTATCACCTATCAAAAGATAAAAAAACAGCACGAATAGCCTTTAATCGACCAGAGTGTCGTAATGCTTTTCGCCCAAAAACAGTAGATGAGTTATTAACAGCATTATCTGATTGTCATCAAAATATAGAGTTGGGTTGTGTATTATTAACTGGAAACGGACCTTCTCCAAAGGATGGAGGGTGGGCCTTTTGTTCAGGTGGCGATCAGCGAATACGTGGGCC
>CERS01125460.1_pt1 | contig 10331 bp, 5 predicted proteins | sample 356251 | NCBI WGS metagenome assembly CERS01 (sample SAMEA2621020, study PRJEB7988) | marine metagenome | isolation source: saline water (ENVO:00002010), including
CTAAACACTGAAAAGACTGATTTAAAATCACAGTATGATACACTAAACACTGAAAAGACTGATTTGCAAAGTCAGTATGATACACTAAATACCGAAAAGGATGGTTTGGAAGATGAAATTCTAAAAAATTTATTAAGTAACGTTGTTAGAGTAACTGATGGTAATAATATTAATACCGTTTCTGAACAACAATGTAAAGCATACGCTAAATCTTTAGGAACAACTATGGGAAAAGGAAATGATACAAGTGGATGTTATTTAGCTCCTTCAGGAGTTGGTACATCCGGTGTTTATTATAACAAAAAAACAGGTAAAGGAAAATGTTATTATAATAGTGATTCTGACTACAGGGTGTGTATCCAAAATAATCTTAACAGAAATAATACATATTCTAAAAAAGGTTGTAGAGGAGACGTAGGAGGAGAATATGATTGTCGGGTTGATGGAACATGGGATCAAATTACACTCAAAGGATGGGACAGAAATAAATATGGACAAACACTCGATGCTGCTAAACACTTTTGTAATACTCACAAAGATTGTGTAGCTGTCGCTAGCTCTAGTGCAAATTGGAATTGGCCAGTACATACGACGTCTAAATTTAAACCTTGTAATAATGAATATAAAGATGTTACTAGTGGGAAACCAGATATGAGTGTCTCCGAGACCGAGTGCGATAAGTATGCGGTGAGTGTGGGAAAAGAAGAAGCAATAACTACTGGAAATTTTGGTAATCCTCAAGGGTGTTTTAAGATGATGAATGGAAACGTTTATTTTATGACTGCAGAAAGTGATATTGTATGTGATTCTGTAAAAACATGTGTCCAGAAAGGAAACAATTGTGACCCAAAAATGAATTATCACAATAAACGAGAATGTAAAAAACCAATAGATGGTGTTTGGTCTAAAGGGGTAGGAGAATCATGTGAATGGGGATGTCCAGGTAGAAGTGGTGTTGAAAGCTATTCAGTACCTAAATTTAAAACAACAAAAAATGCTTACGCATGTAGCGCGCGAGATTACACATACGACAAAAATAAAAAAGCATTCTCAGGAGGTAATAGAAAATTAGTACCTGGTAAGGCATATGCATGTAAATCACAAGGTGGAGCAGTCTATGGATGGTCGTCTTATGCCAAACAATCAGAACATTTTGATTATTTGTCTTCATGTTCTGATTGGGATAATCCAGCAATGTTTTATCAAGCAGTTGACAATAATGAAGAACCTTTGTCATCAGTTTCTGAAGAAGATTATACAATAGTTAGTAGTGGAAAACCACTTTCAAAATATAAAGAAGTTAGTAGTGGGAAACCAGATTTGAGTGTGAGTAAAGAGGAATGTAAAAAAATACCTAACTTTAAAAAGTCTGGTTCTTATAATTTGAAGGGTTGTTACAAGTACCCAGATGATCACTCTAGTTATCCAGGAGAGGTTTATTTTAGTACGTCAACAACAGGTAATTCAAACTGTTCATCTGGAAAACAATGTATCCAAAAAGACCCTAACAATGTAAGTGAACAACAGTGTAAAGCTTATGCTAAATTAATGGGTAAAGAATTACGAACAGATGTAACAGATAGATTATCGGGATGTTCTGTAGGTTACGATACTCCTAATTCAAGAGATAAAATAGGTATGGTTTATTATGGTCCACAAGGTAATAATAACACATGCGGTAGTAAATTTAGCGGAAATTCTTATTTTAGTGATTGTGTTCAAATAAAATAAACTTTTTAAAAAAATATATTAGTATTAATTATATGCAATCAATAGTAAATGCAATAGTAGGAAATTTATCAAGTTCAAGATTCAAAAATCTTGCAGAATCCGAAAAAGAAAAAATTATTAAAGCAATGAGTACAGAAAAAGTTTCAAGTACAGTAGGTGATGCAATTTTTGATTATTATTTTACTAACAATAAAGATTCAGTAAGTAATTGTATGAAAAAACATATTTACAATGTAGGAGAAGATTGTTATGAACCCCGTATGAATAGTATGTTTGAAATTGTTCCTAATTTTATTATAGATCCTAATAAACAATTTTTAAAAAATATTACATTTGATGATTATATTAAAAATGCAGACGAATATGATAAAGCATTCAAAAATTTTATTCCTTCAAAAATTAAAGAATATTTTTTTAAAAATGGAAAATTAAATTTATATATTACTCTTACTACAGATGGAATAATGGTAGTACCAGGGACATTACCACGGTTTACTGAAAAGATTAAACTTATCGATCAAGATAAGGAAAAGAAAAAACAAGAACTCCAAAAATGCCGAAATGGGTGGAAGAATTTAGGATTACAAAATTTACTTTCACAAGAGAAACATCCAGAAGCGAAACTGGAGAGCTCAAGGCTTGGTGGTGTACTTATTTTTGCATTGACAACTTATGGATGTAGATTGGGGACATATAACCTAGAGGAAATATATAATGAAATAAGTGATTATATAAAACCGGTAGGTATAGAAGATTTTACAACTTATAAAATTTTTTTATATTATATAGCAACAATACTTTACAAACTCTCTTTGGAAAATGCAATTAATATATCTAAGCGTGTATTTAAACAAGACAAAACAGATGAACAACATAAAGCAGACACAAAAAAAGCAAGGGAAGAAGCAATAGAACTTTTTAAATTAGTAGTAGAATAAACTATTCAAAAATAACTTTTTAGAATACTCCTCGAGTGTATTTTACAAAGTTTTTTTCTTTCTTTTAAGTAGTATGAAAGGAGCATTAATGCAATTAATATCAATAGGGCATCCCGATATATATCTTACAGGGACTCCTCAAATAACATTTTGGAAATCAGTCTATAGAAGACATACTAATTTTGCAATTGAATCAAGACCTCTTCCAGTTATAGGTGGAAAAGTTGAATTTGGAAAAAAATATGAATTTGGAATAGCCCGTCAAGCAGACTTGTTGAGTAATATGTACTTAGTTGCAACTTTACCAGCTTTAGATATTCAAGGTAGCAATCAAAACGGCTCAGGTAGTAAGAAAAAAATACTTTTAAAATGGTCTGAGAAGTTTTCTAACAGTGTTACCGTAGCTGACAATAGTCCTGCGATATCTTATGTGTTTTCATCAGGTCAAGAAGCAGAAATTAAATTTAATACAGTAAATACTAACAATGCTACTGATATTGTCACTGTAACCTTAGAAACTGTCCCGTCTAATAAAACCAATACTCTTTCTTATGGTAGAACAACAACTACAGGGGCTTTAGACAGTTTACTAACTTCAGGTACTTATGTTTTTATAAAGGGTAACGATAATACAACTGCAAGTGGTATTATTACTACAGCATTCAGTTACGATACATCAACTTTCCAATTTTTAAAACAAAGTGGAGATATTACTGATAACCAAATAGGAACCATTAAGATGACTAATGACACAACAGGAACTTTTGACAACACAAAACATACCATAAAATGGTTTTATACAATAACTATTCAAAACAGTGATTATACTTCACAAGTTGATCCCGGGGACCTTATTAATATTGAAAATGCAGCTAATAATACATTTGTCAATAAATATTTATTAGTGAACAGCATAAAATTAGTCGGAGATAATACAATCATAAAAGGTCATACTAACGAAATGATATTAGGTAATGACTTAGACATTGTAGCAGCTAATAATTTCAAATTAGTATTTGGTCAATTTTCAGGAAGTGATGTTAATGCAGCTTGGACTGAAAGAATAGGTTATGCTTTAATTGAAGATATATCTTTGAAAATTTCACAAAATGTAATCGATAAACAATATGGAACTTGGATGGATATTTGGAGTGAATTATCATGTCCTAAAAATAAGAAAAAAAGTTTAGATAGAATGGTAGGTGGAAAAAATAGATTACAGCTCATTAACAACGCTATAGAGGGAAGAATCCTATATATACCCTTGCAATTTTGGTTTTGCACTAATCCTGGTCTTGCATTTCCATTAATTGCATTAGGATTAGAAAAAATGAAAATGGATATAAATATAAGAAGATTCGACAGTCTTGTAATACCAGTTAATAATACTACTGGAAAAAGATACAAGGGAATAACAAGTTTTAGTCCAGAAGTTCCAGAATTACTTTCATGTGCTCTTTTTGTGGATTATGTGTATTTAGACAAGGAAGAAAGAAAATTATTTGTTAATGGAAAACAAGAATATCTAATAGAACAATTACAAAGTATTCAAGACATAACTGGAGGGTATATTAAGAATAGTAGTAGTACTATTTATCAAGAATTAAAATTTCACCATCCTGTTAAAGAACTTATTTGGATTTTTCAAGATAAAAATTATGCTACTAAAAGTGGAAATATATTAGACAACAATGGCAATATTATAGGAAGAGCTAATTCTTGGTTTAAGTATAACCATAATCCTTCGGAAACTTTAGCCCAAGCTGGTGATTGTACATCAGGAAGTAATGGAACTAAGTGGAATGGTGTTTACAATGATTTTTTATCAAGAGGGAAAGATAATGACATTTTCATTCATGGAGAAGAAAGAGTGTTAGCTAGGGGTGGGAAATATTTTTCTTTAGTACAACCTTATCAACATCATAGAAATTCTCCAGATAATGGTATTTATCTTTACAGTTTTGCATTGAGACCAGAAGATTACCAACCAAGTGGTACTTTAAATTTTTCAAGATTAGATAATTTCAAACTGAGGTACAAATTTGAGCCTAGAGATAGTGGTATTTTACTTAACAAAAGTTTAAATTTAAGTGTTTATGCTAAAAATTACAATGTATTAGCTTTTGAAAATGGTAAAGCAGGTATTTTATTTTCAAATTAATTGAATACGTAGATTTCTTCAAAAATTTTTTCTTTGTATTTATTATATAATATGGGTGGTGGTTTAATGCAATTAGTAGCCTACGGGGCTCAAGATATTTATCTAACAGGTAACCCACAAATTACCTTCTGGAAACTAGTATACAGACGCAATACAAATTTTGCAATAGAATCAATCGAACAAACATTCGCAGGTGCTGTTGATTTCGGTAACAGAGTTACTTGTTCCATTTCTAGGAATGGTGACTTGATTAGTAAAATGTATTTAGTTGCAACTTTGCCATCTTTGACTGTACAAGAAGCAGCTAGCCCTATAGGAACTCCAGGTGATGCAGCAGTATTAGAATATACTATTGGTAATTTAACAGCTGGTATTACTAATGTTATTGGTACTAATTCTGCACAATCTATGCATTCTGTAAGTGCTGCTTGGACTGAACATGTAGGTCATGCTTTGATTGATGAAGTTATCGTTGAGATTGGAGGTCAATTAATTGATAAACATTATGGAGTCTGGCTTGAAATTTGGAACGAACTTACCTTGTCTTCTGAAAAAGAAGAAGGTATGGATGAACTTATTGGTCCAAAGAAAAGACATCAATTACCAATGTCTGCTAAAAATGAAAGAATTATTCATGTTCCTCTTCAGTTTTGGTTTAATCGTAATCCAGGATTAGCTTTACCTCTAATTGCTTTACAATATCATGAAGTTAAAATTATTATTCAACTTAAAGAACTAAATCAGTTGTGTACCATTGTTTTAGACGGTAGAGGAGTACAAGGAGATTGTAGATCAGATTGGGTTCTTGATACTGATAATGTATTGTCAAAATTCCCTAGTTCTTTTATGGGAGTAGATAATAAAAATACAGCATCAGGATGTAGAATTCAAGGAACAGGTGTTAGTGTAAAAACAAGTAAATCTCTTAAAAATTGTCAATTATGGGTAGACTATGTTTATTTAGACACAGAAGAAAGAAGAAGATTTGCTCAACAATCTCATGAATATCTTATTGAACAATTACAATTTAATGGTGCAACTAGTACCCCTAGTACAGCTACTACAGAAGTTACAGGAACTTACAGAATTAATTTTAATCATCCAGTAAAAGAATTAGTTTGGATTTATCAAGACAAAAATAGATGTTGTCCTACTGTAGCAAATATTACTAAAAATGCATGGTTTAATTTTGGTTGGAATGATCATAATTTAGTTTATCCTGGTTATCTTACTGATCCTGCAACTGCTAATGTTACAGGAAATAATAATTTAGCTGCTAATCCTTTTATTTTAGATTGTGTAGATGGAGCTGACATGCCTTTAGGAACATGTGGAACACCTAAAGATGGAAGAGTTCATGAATTCTTATCTAATAGTTACACTAATAAAATTCAACTTAATGGGCATGACCGTTTTGCACCAAGACCAGGTAGTTACTTTAGGTGTGTACAACCTTATCAACATCACTCAAGAGTTCCTGAAAGTCAAATTTATAATTACAGTTTTAGTCTTCGTCCAGAAGAACATCAACCAAGTGGTACATGTAATTTTTCAAGAATTGATAATGCTCAATTACAATATTCATTACAACCTATGGTTTTACCAGCAGATGCTGAAAAAGGTTTAAGTCCTAATAATGAAAGTTATGCACCAACTCTTAATTTAATGATGTTTGCAACTAATTATAATGTACTTAGAGTTATGAGCGGTATGGGAGGTTTAGCATATTCCAATTAATTTAATAATTAAAAATTTTCTATAGGAAATAATATTTCTCGCAGAAGATTTTTATTTTTTTTGTTGACTATTACTAAATGGGTGGTGGTATGATGCAATTAGTTGCTTACGGAAAGCAAGATATATATTTAACAAGTAAACCAGAAATAACTTTTTGGAAATCAGTATACAGAAGGTGTACTAATTTTGCTATTGAATCTATTGTTCAAGATTATAGAATAACTCCAGGATATGGTAAAGAAACTAATTTTGTTCTTACTAGGGACGGTGATTTGATAAATAAAATGTATCTTACTTTAACATTACCAGCTCTTACTCTTAACGGTAATACAAGTACTAATGACTCTGTTGTATTAACATTTAACCATTCTAAGTTAGCTGATGGATTAGCTCAGATTAATGATGGTAATGGTAAAACTTATTTTACAGCTGCTTGGACTGAACATGTTGGTCATGCACTTATTGACGAAGTAAGTATTTTAATAGGGGGACAACTTATTGATAAACATTATGGACTTTGGATGGAAATATGGAATGAACTTACGGTCCCTGAAAGTAAAAAAAAGGGATATGAAAATATGATTGGTTATAGAAATAGAAAAGAACTTCCTTATGGAGCTGTAACTAAAAGAAAATTACAAATACCTCTTAACTTTTGGTTTAATCGTAATCCTGGATTAGCACTACCTTTAGTTGCTTTACAATATCATGAAATAAAAATTAATGTTAAATTTAGAGAATTTACTGCTTTACCTATAGTAGTTATTAACCGTTCCGATACAGGAAATAAAATTTCTAATAGAATAGATCTAAATTATGTACAAGGTCTAAGGGCACAATTTAAAGATAACCATAGACCTAGTATTGTAGGAAATTTTACTCCTAAAATGCAAGACCTTAAATTATGGGTTGATTATATATATCTTGATACCCCAGAAAGAAGAAATTTTGCTATGAATGAACATGAATATCTCATTGAACAACTTCAATATAAAGGGATGGAAGATACTTTACAATTAGAAGCTGCTAATGAAGTTGGTAATTTTCTGAAATTAAGATATAATCACCCAGTTAAAGAAATAATTTGGTGTTTACAAGACCCTATTGCAAAATGTCCTCAGAAATCTAATGGTATTTACGACATGTCAAAAAATTCTTGGTTCAACTTTGGACATAACAAAGACGATATTGTAAGATTTTTAGGAGATAATGCAAATAGTATTACTATTAATGGTATAAGTAGTGCTGATATGCCTTTGGGTACATGCGGGACAAATACAGATGGTAAAGAACATGAATGGATTAGTAGAGAAGACAAAAATGGAATACAAATTAATGGCCAGAACAGAATAGCACCTAGAGGTTCTGAATACTTTCGTTATACACAACCTTTACAACATCACACTCACGTCCCAGATAATCAAATTTATGTTTATAGTTTTTCTCTTAATCCAGAGGAACATCAACCAAGTGGAACTTGTAATTTTTCAAAATTAGATGAAGCTCAATTACAAATGTACCTTAGTAAAAATACAGGAATAACAAGAACTTTAAAACTAATGGTTTTTCTTACAAATTATAATATTTTCAGAGTAACTGGAGGAATGGGAGGTTTAGCTTTTGCGAATTAATACGTTAAAAAAAATGGTTTTTTTTTCATTCGTTTAAGTAAAGTATGGGTGGTGGTCTAATACAATTAATCGCTTATGGAGCTCAAGATGTTTATTTAACAGGTAATCCTCAAATAACATTCTGGAAAATAGTATACAGAAGATGTACTAATTTTTCTATGGAATCAATAGAACAAACCTTCTCTGGAGTGGCAAATTTCGGAAGTAAAGTCGAATGTAATATTGCCCGTAAAGGAGATCTTATTGGTAAAATGTACCTAGTAGCAGATTTACCAGCATTAGCTGTACAAGTTTCAGGTTCAGCAGCAGGTACTAAGAGTGGTACTGTAAGATTAACTTTTAATTATACAAATCTTACAGCTGGTATGCAGAGTCGTTCTGGTACAAATAATCAACCTGACTATTCAGCAGCTTGGACTGAACACGTTGGTCATGCTCTAATAGATGAAGTAACAGTTAGTATAGGAGGTCAAGAAATTGATAAACATTATGGATTATGGTTAGAAATTTGGAATGATCTTACACAAACCGCAGAAAAAGAATACGGTTATGACAAAATGGTAGGAGAAGCAAAGAGGGAAGAATTACCTTTTAATGCTGTAGAAAAAAGAACTTTACACATACCACTTCAATTCTGGTTTAATCGTAACCCAGGATTAGCTATACCTTTAATTGCATTACAATATCATGATGTTAATATCAGTCTTAAATTAAGAGATTTCGATAGTCTTGCTATTGTTGTTTATAACAAAGGAAACACAACTAGTATAGGCAATGCTCAAGGTATAAGAATTCAACATCAAAATGCTAAAAATAAAATAGACCCTTCGACGTATGTTAATATAGTCCCTGGTGACGAAAGAGAAGCAAAACTTTCTAATTGTCAACTATGGGTTGATTACGTGTATCTTGATACAGATGAAAGAAGAAGATTCGCTCAAAAAAATCATGAATACTTAATCGATCAATTGCAATTTACAGCTACTGAAGAAATTCCTTTTGTAAACGACGTATCAAATCATACTTACAACTTAGGTTACAATCACCCTGTAAAAGAACTTATTTGGGTAGTCAGAGATGAAAATTATAGGGCTGTTAAAGGAATAGGTGAAAAAAATGGTTGGTTTAATTTTGGCTATAATACTTACTCAGCTACACCTAGTGGAGACTCATCAACAGATACTTACATAGCTCCTACATTATACAGCGCGGATGCTCCAGAAGGAACAAGAGGAACTGTTGCAAATGGTAGAAGTAGTGATTGGTTAGCTAATACTTATACTACTAAATTTATACTTAATGGTCATGATCGTTTAGCTCCTCGTCCATCTAGTTATTACAGGTTAGTACAACCTTATCAACATCATACTAAAGTCCCTGATGGTCATGTTTATAACTACAGTTTCAGTATTAAACCAGAAGAACATCAACCAAGTGGAACTCTTAATTTTTCAAGAATTGATTCTTCAGAAATGGCTTATAGTATTATAGGTCCACCAAGTGCACCTACAGGGAAAGACGGTGGTATGGTTGGTAATAATAGTCTTGAAGTTGGCTTGACTCTTCATGTATTCGCTAGGAATTATAATGTACTAAGAGTTACTAGTGGTATGGGAGGTTTAGCTTTTGCTAATTAAAATAAAAAAAAATATTTTATTTTAGTATATGAAACATTTACATGACATTTGTAAACTAAGTAGTTCAGGTTCTTTACAATATTATGTACAATTATTAATAGGTTCAATTATATGTGGTACAGGTTTTATTACTAATAGTGAAACAACTGTTATAGGTAGTATGCTTATATCACCTATTGGTGGTCTTATCATGAAATTTGGAAAAGAAGGATTTAAAAGAAAAGAAAAAATTAAAATTCATTCAAAAGGACAGTTAATGGAATATAAATTATTAGCTATGTTTGTAGTACCAATTGTAATAGGATTTTTATGTGGAATCTTATTCCAACAACCAGATGGTACAGATGTTGTTGAAGGTAGAGGTAAAACATTAGTTCAAGATCCTAATTTGTTAATAGCAAGTGCTGTAATAGCTGGTGCAGCTGGTATTCTTTTCAATTGGGGAGATAAAATAACTATGGTAGGTATAGGTATTGCTACTGCTTTACTTCCTCCT
>CERS01185461.1_pt1 | contig 10314 bp, 9 predicted proteins | sample 356251 | NCBI WGS metagenome assembly CERS01 (sample SAMEA2621020, study PRJEB7988) | marine metagenome | isolation source: saline water (ENVO:00002010), including
TTACCTATTTTTCTATCGCTTTTAGTATCAACAAAAAAACCTTTTTGCGTTAATTTTTCTTTCAGCTCTGGTAATACCTTAAGTGATTTTGGGTGAGGTCTTACTATAATATTATAATATTTTCTAAGTTCAGAAATTTTTTCTACCCAAGGTAAAAAATTAATATGTGTTTCTTTTGAATAATGTATATGTGTTGGTGTCCAAAAAATTATTTTCTTTCTAATATCTAATTTAAAATCATTATTTAATTCATTTAATATATCTTGTTTTTGATCTAATAGATCATAACGTGGATAACCTATGACTTTACAAATTTTTTTTTGAAATTTTTTTTTAATTAAATCGTTCTCAAGTTGACTATGTGTAAAAAATATATCAAAATTTTTTTCTAAATCATTGTTAGGATAATGTTTTAATTTTAGATCCATCCCTGATGGGAATTTAATCACTGTCTTCCCAATTTTTCTTTCAGGGTACCATATCATACCAACTTGGCATTTTTTTCCATCTGCAGTAAATGGTCTATTAAATATTTTTATTAAAATTTTTGATATATTTGTAAATTCGAGAAATCTTCCGATTAATTGACCATATATAAAACGAAAGATCGAATAAAAACTTATTTTTAGTGAACTAGCTTGACCTGTGCTTATCAGAACTTTGTATTTTTCTTTGTTAAATATTTCGGAAAAAAACCTAAATTTTTTATTTTGTAAAGTTAAAGTTTTTTCTATGTCAGAAGAATTGTTTTTTCTTTCTTTTTCGAAAGTCTTGATATCATTAATTATAATATCTACTTTATCAGATGGTATAATTTTAATAAAATTTTCGTACATATCTATTTCACGAGACCAATTTATTAGGATAGATATTTTATTCATTTTGCTGCTTCATTAATTTGATTAATTATATAGCTTGAAAGTTTATTTGGATAATAATCTAAGTATTTTCTTTTTTTAAAAATTAAACCATATTTTGATTTTAGAAAATTTACTGGTTTCTTTAGATATATATATTTCTTATTTTCAAATGCCTTTTTCCATAAATTTTCAAACAAAATTAACTCATTTTCTTTAATTTTTTGATCTTTATTAAATATACTTGGAAGAGCTATGGTTGAAACTAAAAAATAACACAAGTCAAAACCCCAAATATTTGAATACAAAAAATTTTCCCAATCTATTATTATTGGGTGAGAATTTTTTGTAAAAATAACATTTGAAAACACGAGATCGCCGTGACAAGGAACTTTTTTCTTATTTGGCCATAATTTTTGATATTGTTTCACAACAATTTCAGCTTCTTCATAGTTTATTTCTAGGTAATCCCAAAATTTTTTTTGTTTTCCTTTAAATATTGGAAAATCTAAATAATTTTTTTTTGAATTGATAATCTTTATAGATTTATTGAAAATTAGTTGGCGTCTGGACTGGTACCATTTAAATCCTTTTTTCTCATTTTTTAATAAAATTTGGCTTTTTCTTCCATTAATAAACTTTCTTACAATTTTGAGATCAGGGTCATATATGACTCCCATTTTTTTTGTTGAATTATAGTTAAATAAAATCGTCATTTTTTTTTAATTATTATATATTTAATTTTTTTTAAGTTTAAAAAAATGTATAGAAATTTCTTTAACCAAAAAATAAAACTCTCAAACAATGTTAAATTAAGATATTTATTTGGCCAATCAGGAAAAAAATTATACCCGATACATTCTTTTTTTAATTTGAAAAATATAAAAAAGTTTTTATTAATTTTTAAATTATTCATCATTACAAAAAATAAAAGAATAATTTTAAATAAGTTGAAATTTTTAAATTCAATTACTAAATATAAATATTTTTTTATTTCCTTTTTATTTTTTATTAGATTATAAAAATTTTCATTTTTTTTAATTAAAGTATAATTTTTATTTTTATTATATTTGTTTGAAAAACTATTACTTATAATATTTAAAATTATCAAATTACCTTTTTTAAAATTTTTTTGGTTTTTATTTAAAACCATTTTTCCTATAAATTTTTTCTAATACATTTTTATCACGTAAAGTGTCCATGCATTTCCAAAAACCTTTATGTTTAAATGCAACTAACTCACCTTTTCGAGAAGCTTTTTCTAAAGGATCTTTTTCTAGAATAGTCCTTTTATTTTTAATAAATTTTAGAAAATTTTTGTTTGCTATAAAAAAACCACCATTTATCCAGCCATCAGAAACTTGTGGCTTTTCTTTAAATTTAATGACTTTGTTTTTTTTTAAAGTTAATTCTCCAAATCTTGCTGGTGGTCTCACAGCAGTTACAGCTATTAGTTTTTTACTTCTTATATAAAATTTTTCTAATTTTTTTAAATTTACACTTGAAACGCCATCTCCATAAGAAAACATAAAATTTTCATTTTTTTTTAAAAATCCTTCTGCTTTTTTTAGTCTTCCACCAGTTAACGTGTTTAAACCACTTTCTATTAAAGTTACAGAACAGTTTTTATTTTTAGTTGAGAATTTAAATTTTTTTCCTAAATTTTTAAAATTACTAAAGTATTTTTTTATTACAAAACTTTTGTATCCCATTAATATATAAAAATCTCTATAACCATAATTTAAATATAAATCCATGATATGAACTAAAATAGGTTTTTTATTAATTTTTATCATAGGTTTGGGTAATAACTTTGTGTATTCTGACAATCTAGTACCAAACCCACCTGCTAAAATAAAAACTTTCATAAATCACCAATAATATTTTATTTCGTTAATATTTTTTCTTGAAATTTCCTTTTCACTGGCTATTCCAGATGAAATACTTAAAATTAAATTTTTTTTATTTAGACCTTTAAAACCAAACCAAACTCCTGACGGTATATAGATTCTCTTATTTGAATTTCCTGTAATAGAAATGCTTTGAAATTTTTTTTTGCCATCATAAAAAACAAATTTTACTTTTCCATTTAAAACTAAAAGATTTAAATGGATTTTATTATGTTTTTTCCATGCCTTTACAGATTTATGTTTTACGTATGAAAAATATATTTCATTTATTTTTTTAAAGTATTTATCTTTAGAGCTTAAAATTTTTATAATATTTCCTTTAATGTTATTGATTTTTTTAAATTTAATTATTTTGATCATTTTATGCTTCTTTATCACGTTTTTTTTGAAAATATTCATTTTCTTGTGAGATAAGAAAATTTTTCCATATATCAAGATATTTTTCTCTAGAGTCACAAGCTTCACTGAAAAATTGATTTCGTACGCTTTGAACTTCTTTGCTTTCCCACCAAATATTTACGTTGTCCCAGACTTTATTTAAGTGTTTTGCGGCAGCAGCTGGATTATCAAATAATATATTTGCTCTTTTCAATTTATTAATCAAATTGTCAAAATCTGAAGTAAATTTCCAAAATTCTGGTTTGTATAATAAAATTGTAGGGCCAGAGATCATTGCTTCCAAAAATGTAGTACTTGGATAATTACAAATAACAACTTTGGCTTTTTTAATTGCTTTTTTATAATTAGAAATCAATTGTTTATCTGGTAATAAAGAGCGAATTCGATCATCAATATTAAAACCATTACTCATCACGCTTTTTGGATAATGTTTAAACAAAAAATATTTTTTTAAATTGGTATTAAGGTTTTTGTAAAACATTTTAATATAATTTTCTTGATAAAGAGTTTGACCCGATATTGGCAACACCAAAAAATATCTTGGATATTTAGTTGTTTCAAATCCTATCATTAATATATTTTCTAACTTTGAATAATTTGATCTAATTTTTTTATATCTTAAAATTTTTAAAGCAGGCATTTGCACATTATTTTTACTTAATGGTTTGTGCCATCTAAGAGACAAGTCAGATATTTCCTCATCATGGGAATCAATTATTCCACCTTCAGAATTTTTTGGCTTTGAACGGTGCATAAAAGCACCTCCGTGATCAGCTATGAATAATTTTGATTTATTATTTATACATTTTGTTAACCAAAATTTAAATATAAGATTATGTTGGTACTGGGTATCGCTAACTATTATTTTAGGCTTTAAAGTTATTTTGTTAACATAATTATTAATGTAAGAAAAATTTTCTAAAACAGATGTTGGTATATCAAATTTTAAATTTTTTAGAATATATTGTTCAAATTTTGTTTTTTTTAATTTTGTAAAAGTAATTTTTTTTCTTAAATTAAGATCGATAGACTTTTTGCTAAATAATTTTAAATAGTTTTCTATTGAAAATGTATCCTGGTTTTTGTAAGGAAGTTGCTTTAATTTTATATTTAAAAATAAATTTTTTAAGCCAGAAAAGTGAATATCTAAAAAAAATTTATTTTTCCTTACAATAGGAAAAAGAAATAAATTTAAAAAACTTCTTAGATAACTTAAAAAATTTCTTCTTTTAACTAATAATGTTTTATAATCTTTATTTATATTAGCATCAGAGTACTGAAAATATATATTTTTTTTTTCTTTTTTACTATTATGGCTTAAAATTTTTTGAAAAAGATATTGATTGTAAATATCAGAACGGCCTATCAATGATTTAAATTCCCAAGAATCAAACATGGTGGAAAAGTTTTCCAATTTTTTTAGGTAAATAAATTTTAAATTTCTATTTTTTTTTATTAATTCTCTAATTAAATCCCATCTATAATAATTATTTTCTAAGTACATAGTTAACCATGGTTCCAATAATATTTTCCAAAGTTTTTCTGAATATTTTATTTTGTGAATTTTATTTAATTGCGTTACCAGTTCGCCAGTTATTCGTGATCTAAGATCTAAAATATATTTTTTATAACTTTTAGAATTTTTAAAATTATATTTAAAGAACGAATATTTTCTGTGACTAAATTTCTTTTCAAAATTAGTGTTTGATTTAAACCAATCACCAGCAAAAACTATTTTTTCGTTTAATCCGGTGGTTTCTTTAGTATCAGCAGCTACTAATAAATTCATTTTAATATTTGTTAGTTAAATAACTGTTAAAATTCATAATTTTAAATAATTACTAACAAAAATTAGTTGATTGTTCAACAATTGAACACTATATTCTATCAAATCATGAATATGACAGAAGATATATTAAATATCTTGAGAAAAATAAGTAAGTATCCAAATTTTTCTCAAAGAAAGATAGCAAGCGACCTCAATTTGAGTTTGGGAAAAATTAATTACTGTATAAAAGAATTAAATAAAAAGGGTCTTATTAAAATTAACAACTTTAAAAAAAGTAAAAATAAATCAAAATATATTTATATTTTAACGCCTAAAGGAATAGCTTTTAAAACAAAAATTACAATTAACTTTATGAAAAGAAAAATGAAAGAATACGACGAACTGTCTAAAGAAATTAAAAAATAATTATACACACAATAAATGTCAAATTAATTAATGAAAAAGCTTAACATTTTATTTTCTCTATTAACAAAAAAAGAAAAGAAAAAATTCTTTACTCTTACAATTTTAATGATTTTTGTTAGCTTTTTAGAAATAGCAAGCGTGTCTGCATTTATCCCAGCTATTTCTGTTTTGCTTAAAGGAGATCTTCAATATTTTTTTGATATTTTAAAATTGGATCCATTAGATTTTCAATTTGATCAAAAATATTTAATATATGTAAGCCTATTCTTAATTATAATTGTTTTCTTATTCAAAAATATTTTTTTAATTTTTTATACATGGTTTAACCTGTCTTTTTATTTTAATGTTGGAAAGCGATTATCTGAATATTTATTTAATATATATTTAAATTTACCGTATTTATCACATCTAGATAAAAAAAATTCTAAGCTCATTTTTAATACTACAGAGGGTATTGAGGTTTATAGGAACGGTTTAATGCACATCACTATAATGTTTAGTGAAATTTTAATTTTTTTAGGCATGTTAATTTTTTTATCAATAATTGATTTAAATTCAGTATTGCTCTTATGCATTCTTCTTTCTTTTGTCACTTTATGTATATTTTTATTAAACAAAAATAGAAATTTTGTATGGGGAGAAAAAGCAAAATTTCATGATACAAGTAGAATAAATACTATGCTGCAAAGTTTATCTTCAATAAAAGATGTTAAAATTAAAAATATTGAAAGTTTTTTTATAAAAGAATTTAATTTAAGTAACTTTTTTAGAACTAAATTTGCAAAATTTAATCAATTTTTTACTACTGTTCCAAGATTTTTTATGGAGTTTGCTGTGATTACTGCAACATTTTTATTAATTATACTTTATATGTATTCGGGATATTCCTACGATATTATACTAATCAAACTGGGTGTTTTTAGTGTTGCTGCTTTTAGATTATATCCATCAACTTTCAGAATAATTAATTCATATCAACGATACAATTTTTGTATGCCAGTAATTGAAGATTTAAAGAACGAAATATCTTCAAATAAGAATTTTTATAAGGAAAACTATGAAACAAAAATTTATTATAATAAAAACTATGACTGCAAAAAAATAGCTATGAATGGAATTTCTTTTAAATACCCAAATACCTCTAAATGGGTGATTAATAATTTAAATCTTTCTTTAAATGAAAATGATATGATAGGTATTAGTGGAATTACAGGATCTGGAAAAACTACTTTAATTGATATTATTACTGGACTTTTAAACCCTCAAAAAGGAAATTTTGAGATTAATGGCATAAAACAAAATAATTTACCAAAATCTTTAATTTATAACATCGCTTATGTTCCACAAAATATTGCTTTAATTAATGATACCATTGAGAAAAATATTACTTTTGGTGATTTTGAGAAGGAAATTAATATTGATCGTTTAAATTTTGCTTTAAAAAACGCACAATTAGAAAATTTTATTTCTACATTGTCAAACGGACTTAAAACTTCAATAGGTGAACGTGGTTTAAAAGTTTCAGGTGGAGAAAAACAAAGAATAGGTATAGCAAGAGCGTTATATTCAGATAAAAAAATTTTAATTTTAGATGAGGCAACAAACGCTTTGGATAAAGAAACAGAAAATTTAATACTAACCTTCCTTAAAAATCAGAATGAATATAAAATTATAATTATAATTTCACATGAAAAAAATACTTTGAAATATTGTAATCGACTTTATGAGTTTAAAGGAGGTATACTAGAAAATTATGCTGAATAATAAATCATTATTAATAACAGGTGGAACGGGTAGTTTTGGTCAAGCTTTTGTTGAAACAGTCTTACGAAAATTTCCAAAAATAAAAAGATTGGTAATTTTTAGTAGGGATGAACTTAAGCAACATCAGATGGCTGCAAAATTTCCAACTAGCAAATATAAATCTATTAGATATTTTATTGGTGATGTAAGAGATAAAGAAAGATTATATAGAGCATTAAAAAATATTGATATTGTTATTCATGCTGCAGCACTTAAACAGGTCTCAACAGCAGAATATAATCCTAATGAGTATATTAAAACAAATGTTATAGGTGCACAAAATTTAATCGAATCTTGCTTAGATACAAAAGTAAAAACTGTAATAGCTTTATCAACTGACAAGGCTGCGGCTCCTGTAAACTTGTATGGAGCTACTAAACTATGTAGTGATAAATTATTTGTAGCAGCAAATTATTATTCAGGGCTTGGCAAAATGAAATTTTCAGTAGTTAGATATGGAAATGTTATGGGTTCGAGGGGATCTGTACTTCCAGTTTTTCTTAATTGCATAAAAAATAAAAAACCATTTCAACTAACAGATAAAAGAATGACCAGATTTAATTTAACATTAAAACAAGCAACGGATATGGTCATTTGGTCAATAACAAACTCTTTTGGAGCAGAAATTTTTATACCTAAGTTACCATCATTTAAAATTTTGGATTTAGCAAAAGTAATTAAGCCTAATAATAAAATAATAATTTCAGGTATTAAAAAGGGAGAAAAACTGCATGAAGAAATGATTACTTCTAGTGATAGCACAACTACTTACGACATTGGCGATAAGTATGTTATAATTTTATCAAATGAAAAAAAACTTACAGATAAATACAAAAAAAGATTTAAAATTTTTAGAAAAGTTAAAGAAGATTTTTCCTATAATTCAAAAGATAATACAAATTATTTAAGTAAAAAAGATTTAAAAAAAATTATCGATAACTTCAAAAAAAAATAAGAAATTAAACAGCAATTTTATCTTCGATTAATTCAAATTTTCGGTAAAGTTTATGTTGTGGTCTTATTCTGTCTAAAATATTTGTTGCACTAAAAGCATCATTTTCTTTAAATTCACTAAATAAAGTGTTTCTTTCTAAAATTTGATTAGCATTATAAGTAAATCTCATTCTTACTCTCTCTTTATTTTTAAATTCTTTTAAAGGTCTTGTTCGGTGTTCTTGATTGAGCCAATTAATTATATCGTAATTAAATGAGTTGTTTATTTGTACATGTGTCCTATTTAAGTCAAGTACTCCGTCAAACTTGCACTTTGTGAAAACTTCAATATCATTAAACTCTTCTTTTATTTCAATATTATTTTTTTTCAAAAAATTTCCTAAACATTTAAAAACAAAATCCAACCAAACGTCTTTGTATTTTGAAAGCAATAACGCTTTGTGGTAGAATTTAACGTTACCACCTTCTTCACCACACATTACCTTTTTAAAATTATCCTCGTCGCTATAATATTTTATTAGTGAATTTTCGTCATCTTTTAGTTCATGTACCGACTGTTTAACAAGTGAGTTCATAACTTTTTTAATGTCTGGATGACTTTTATTTAATTGTTCATAAGCAAATAAAACAAATTGGTTATATTCTAATTTATAATCTTCAAGAAAATATTCGAGTTCACGAAATATACGACTGTTATATAACATTTCTACTAAAAATGAGAATTTTCTAGTTTCAAGATATTCTTCAAAGTTCATAGTATTTGTAGAAACCCCTACTTCCTCAAACTCTAAAATTTTTTCTCCCCCGTAAATACCGAATTGTGCAGGCAGCAATCTAAACTTGGTTTTGAAATCAAATTGTTTTATATATTTTTTATCTTTATATACAGTTCCATGAAGAAACATTGTAGTATTTGTTATAATTCTAGATACTTTCCAATCCATTAATTCCATCATGCCTTTAAAAAAACTTTTTAGAGTTTCCTTGGGTAGTGGAACTATAGTTTCTGATAAAGTACTTCTACCTTTTTTCCTTAACATTTCGCCCGCTTCCTTATATTTTTCTGGAGATATATTTTTTCTTCCAATGGAATCAAGCACGTCGTGGTCCATTGATTGAACTGACATAGAAAAGTCAAATGTATCCATTAGCATTTCAGTTGTTTCAATAACGTTCCCAAAATGTTTTCCAGTAGACACTAATATTCCTTGTGGCCAATTATAATCTTTTTGTAATTCTAATATTTTCTCTGATATTAACTTATCTCTTTTATACATACCGTAATTTGAGTCGGCTATTTGTAAAGTTTTGACTTCGGGAGTTCTTGATATTTTTTTTCCTATGTAATCAAGTTCATCAATTGCATATTGAGTTTGAAAACTTTTAATTTTTGAATAATATTTATCTGATTCAACACAAAAATTGCAACTAAATGGACAGCCTCGAGTAGTTTGTATCACAGGAATTAACTTACCATCAAAAAATTCATCCATTAATCCCGTAGTGTATGGGGATGGTATCGTATCTAGTAATTGAATTCTTTCTGAGTAACACTCTATAAGCTCAGTTTTATTTTTGTTTATAAAAGCACATCCTTCGATTTTATTTTCTAAAATTTTATTTTTATCATTTAAACCATGCTCTAAAATTAGCTTAATTATATTTGAAAAGGCTACTTCCCCCTCTAACAATACTCTAATATCAACGTAATCGTATTTCTTGAAGTATTCTAATTTTTGATCTTTATCTTTAGGAAAGTCTGGACCACCTAGAACCGTAAAAATTTTTGGATTTTTTCTTTTTGCAGTTCTTATCGCCCAGTGTGCCAAATTACTGTTCCAAACATAAGTGCTACATCCCAAAACATCACAATGTTCATTGTTCAATGCTTGGTATAACTTTTCTGGATATTTAAATATTTTAATTTCTATTTTATTTCCAAAAACTTTTTTAGCATAACTAGCTATTAAACCGACAGCATAAGGCATAAAAGGATTTGAGACTGCCTTATAAGTATGCGTTAAATCAGCTAAGAATATTTTTAGTTTACTCATGTGACAAACAGACTAGATTAATTTTATATGGAAATCTAACTTTTTTCCATCCTGTTTTATTGGTAATTATCTAATATAGATCCTTAAATTTTCAAAAAAATTTTTATCAGTGCATAAATCAAGCCAATTGAGCTATTAGTACT